>VTLG01009899.1_pt1 | contig 16394 bp, 12 predicted proteins | sample 4694571 | NCBI WGS metagenome assembly VTLG01 (sample SAMN12604809, study PRJNA352737) | marine metagenome | biome: ENVO:00000447; feature: ENVO:00000209|ENVO:00000569|ENVO:01000036; material: ENVO:00002151; isolation source: viral sequences binned using virsorter ...
GTGTTTTTAAGTTGTACTGACTGTAGACTCGTTCACTATCAATGGGATGAAAGTGCTCTTGGAATCTAGGTACGTGTACTCGTAATCCACTTCGCTCGATAGCGTTGAATACCACGGATACTCTACTATTATAGAACTCTGCATATTTAGTTGGTTTTTGGTTTTTATATCTTTCGTATTGATAATTAAAGTAATCTTCACACATTTCATAGTGCTTAACTACCGGTATCATTTCATTTACATTAGGTTTATCCTTATGTTTATAGTAAAAAATATTATGTGTGTTGGTTAATTCTTGTATATACGTATTAGGAAATATGTTTATGTCAACAAGAGTTTTTAGCGGAAAATAATGTAATATTTCCTTTTTATCCCTACAATATAAAACATCAAATTTCTCTAATAATCGGTCTATACTCGTTTTTAACACACCTAGTGTTTCACTATGTGTAACACATATCATATAGCCTTTAGGTGCATCAATTGGTTTAAAATACACTAAACTTACATTGTTTTGTGCAGGGTGTACATTATGACTACTAGGAATCACATCTATATATGCCTTTTTATAACCACTATTAAACAAAACCTCGAGTTGGTCTCCCTCCTCTATTAACCAGTACATAAATAACCTTTTTACAACTATAATATAATAAAGAATCTAGTAACCTCCACTTGATCCTCCACCTCTTCTATAAGTAATTGGTTGTCGCGCAATCTCAGTTTCAATTTGTTCAAAAGAACCACTTAGAGGTATTAAATAATCATGAGGTGTAGAAACGTGAGTTGCGCCAACCATAGGACCTTTACTGGGGTGAACATGATAAAGACCTATATATAATTCTCCTGTTCTTTGGTTTTTAAATTCGGAGCCATCTGTGTAAAGATTTTCACCAGGAGTATATCTAAAAAATTGACTAAATCTTCCTCTAAAATATTTTATAAATCCGAAAATATTATTTCTTTGTTCTGCTAGTCCTACTAATTTTAAGTTTGTTTGATATACTTCCTTTAACTTACCTGTTAATTGCCAATTTAAAAATAATGGAACATAATTATCATATTGAACTGTTAAATCTCGTTGTTTGAATAGTTCATATTCATCTTGACTTACTTCTAAATAAATACTTTCATTAGATTTTTTTAAAAAATATCTATTAAATTCACCAGTTGTATAATCTGATTCAGTGGGAGTAGGGAATGTTGATTTAGGTGGTCTTGGTGCTAATCTATTAAGTCCATATCCTTTAGCATAATAATATTCATTATCAATTACATAATATGATTCCGGTAGTGGTTCACTATCAGTTGATTTTTCCTTTGGTTTAACAGTTGTTAATTCATCATTAGGTAAATCTTGGGGATTTTTACCAGTAAAATAAGAATTATCAGAAGTCTTATAATAAGGCCCAACATATTCTTTTCCAGTTGATGAATCATATAATTCACCAGGATTAGCATATTGATTTTCTAAAATTTGTGATTTTGGATAATACATTATTTTAAATCAGTATTTTTGGTATCCCAATCTCTTTGTGGTTTACCAGGATTATCAGCTGCTGCATTTTGTAGAGCAGTATCTCTATTAAATTGAACATAAAAATGAATAGAATCCCTATATCCAGCAAAATAACCACCCCAAAGAATTCCGACTTTTTCTGCTTCTGCTACAATTCCTTGTTCTATCCAAGGATCATAATCAGCCTTTCTTAATACCCTACCTAAGGAATCAGTAACATTAAAATCTACTCCAGCAGCATAATTATGAACAGATTTTCCAGGTGAAGCGTTTTTAGGGTTTTGTTCTTTAAGTTCTACAGATCTTTGGAATGACCTATAAACTGCATTAATTGAAATTACATAAGAATCATATCCACCATTTTTTAAATTATTATAAAATTGTCTGAATTGATTTTGAACATTTTTATTCATATAACCAACCGCTGTATTAATAGAAATTTCTTGTCCATAAGTACCTGTATTTACTGGTACTCCATTTACAGTTCTATTGTCAATTATTTTTAAAGGATCATCTGTTAATAAACCATCTCTATCTATAACTCCAGGAGGATCAATTGGTCCACTATTAACTACTAGGGTTGACTCAGGAGTTAAAGTTCTTGTTTTACCCTTAAAAGGAGATTTATATTGTTCAGAATCAGTTTTTGGTATTGAAAGGCAACCCAAATTAGTAGTCCAATTATTATCTGATATTTTATGATCTACTTGTTCAATAATAAAATTTACTGCTTTATCATATTGAGAAGGTAAAAATCTAGTTTTAGATTTAAAAGAATTATAAATTTTTATACCTGAAATTCCTTCAGTTGTAAATCCTAGTTTAAGAGGAAGAAAACCAATTTGAGTAGAGGGTTGTCCCGTTTCTTTAAATAATTTTTGGTTATTTAAATTTACATATCCCTTAAAAGATTGATGTCCCTCGCTAACAAAATCATCGGATAATTGAGTATAAAGTGCATTTTTTATTTTAATAGGAACAGATTTAGTATTACCTTTATCCGTTTTGATATTAATTTTTCCTCCAAAAGCTCTAACTAAATATAATTGGAAATTATTATCATATTGTTTTGCCTCATCATAAAGCAAACTATCTAAAAAATTCCCAACTATAGTAGTAGGTAAGACTTCAACAACTTGTTTAAATACATTTTTAGCATATAAGTATCCTTTAGCTAAGGAAACAAAAGTAGAATATTCAACGTTAGGAAAAGTTATTCCCTCGAATTTTACATTTTTATTAACTTCATTATCTGAAATTTGGTCAAGATTTCCACTAATTCTTATATTGATAAATTTTGTAATATTTCCAACTTCATTTCCAGCTTCCCAAGCTGCATTAATTGCAGATAAATCATCATCTTCCTCTTCATAACCCGGTGTATCTTGGAATGATGGGTTTTGTCTATCAATCAGCCCTTTATTCCAATTAGAAAATGGTGTTGCATCATAATTTTTAGTGGCACTTCCTCCTGCGGTTGCACCTACCGTTATTTGGGTAGCTAAATCAGGAGTAACTTCAGTTTTAAAATTAATATCTGTAACAAAATTTGAAGTAGTATTTGAACCTGAAATTTCTGATCCAAATAATGAAATAGTAGGAGTAGGTGGTTTTACTAATCCTGGTATTGGATTTTGGTCTATTATTGTTACAATTATATCATCCTTAATAATTGGTTCTAAATTAATTATATTCCCAAATGATTTATTTATACCAGTTGTAATTTGTTCTAAAAAACCGTATATAGATAACTCTCCTTCATCATTTACACCAGCTAAACTTTCGGCTATAAATTCAAAATTTAAGTAAATATTCATTATTTTACCGAAATAACAATCACCATCATTAAAATTATATTCTTTTAAATCATTGAAGTAATCTGGAATGTTTAATTCTTCAATTGTATTATCGGAAGTTTGAAATAATTGAGGTTTAATTAAACAAACTTTAGGATCTAAAGAAATTAAATTAGGATAAGTTGTACCAACATTATCATCTTCACTATAATTAAAAACTAAAGCTGCCGGTTCGGGAAATTCTTTACCAACTGTGGGTTGTAATAAGTTTTGACAATACTCTAATAATTTGCCTAAAGTCATAAAATAATTATAATCAGGTAAATCAATGTTAGGGTAATCTTGGTCATAGTGTTCTCTAGCACTTTCCCAAGAAAAGAAGGGACCTCTAACTGTATCTCCTTCAATTCTTTCTGCCCATTTTTTATCTCTAACTAATTCATAAAGTTTTAAACCCAATTTTGAATCTCCAGCAACACCAACTATATTAGATTCAGGTATCTCCCCAACACCTTTTTTACCAAAACCAAGAAATCCTGATTGATCATCTATGTCTTCTTGAATATCTTCTGGGGTTATAGAAAGTACTTTATTTCTAGCTGTTAAAGATTCAATTACATCACCTCTTGTTATTAATTTTAATGTAATGTCATAAGTTCCATCTGCATTGAATTGCCAATCAAAGTTAGTTACTTTACCATAAAAACCATCATAATGGTAATTATAATCTTGTCTATATTTTTCAATCCAAGAATAAATTGCTAAATTAGGAATTTGGTTTTTAAACCATTTATTTTCAATTAATGTATTTCCTACATTTTCTATTTTTTGATTTTCGTCTATATATTTATCAAAACCCCATTCTAACATTACAGAATAACCTAATCTTAAATAAACTAGTTCAAGTAATTCGAATTGAAATCTATTATAAGCTTTTATTGTAACTGTTGCTTCCCTAATAGAACCTCTATTTATACACTTAATATCGGCATCTATTAAACCCGGAGCAGGAGATAATCCAAATTCACTACCTCCTAAACCATAAGAATAATCACTATTCCATAAAGAATTTGTTTTAGAAACACCTGAACGGCTTTTATAAGAAGTAAATTCTGATTTAGAATCAAATTGAGCTTCTTGTAAAGTATTAAATAAAACCGTTTTTTGGGCTAATTGATTACCAACAAAATTTTCTGGGTCTGAAATACCAATAGCTTTTAATCTTTCAACACCATCATAAATTCCATCTCTATTAGCATCAGTTTGAATAAATTCTTCTCCTGTTGCATCGTTTTGTTTATACTTAAAATTAGTATTGGTTTGTTCCCCAATAACATAAACTGACGAAGCTAGTTTAAGCCAGGCATTTCTATTATTTAAATATTGTATTTGATCAGGAGTTCTTTTTGAAGCAAATCCACTACCATGGACTTTTTGTCTATTTTCAATAGATGCTGTTACTTTTGTACTAAAATTTTCTCCTATTATATTTCCTGTCATAACAATTAGTATTCATTTAATTCATTAAATTCCGATAAGATTGAACCAATTTGAGAAGGAATTCTAATTTGAATACCTGGTGTTATAAAATAAGAACCTTGATTAAGTGAATTATTAGCACTAGAAATTACCCACCATAATCTTGAATCACCATAATATTGTTGAGCTAAAACATCAAATCTATCCCCTTGTTCAGCATAAACATAAATGTCCTCAATATTTAAAGGTATTTCTGGATATTTGGTTGTACCATAATATCTTTTATTAGGAGCAGTTTTATATTCAACATTGCTTCTAAAAATTGGTATTTGTGTATATCTTCCCATTATGATAGTGGTTTTTGTGGTGTATAATTAAATCCATCTTTTCCGGCATCATAATTATTGTTTTTACCATTATTTAAAGCCAAATATCTTTCTCTTCCATACGATTCAATCCAATTAGCTCCCGCACCCTCAAATTCGGAGTTATTAAATGAATTTTGTTGAACTCTAGGAACAAATTCATGAATTGGAGTAAAGCTAAATCCTGATACTTTTATAATCATTGGTAATTCTTTTACAGTTGAATCACTATTACCAGTATCATTAATTGCAATATCCCAAGGAGAATCTCCATCAACATCTAAAGTCATACCAGTAATAAAACCTGGTTGTTCATAAAACCAACCACCCATAGTTAAAGTTATTAAATTACCTCTCATAAATCCTTCTGGTGAGTAATCACCCGATAATGAAGAAGCCAAATAATTTAATTTTTGATACATTGGAATTAACTCCTGTTTTGATTGAGCTGCTACTGTCCAACCAATTGATATGGATCGTTCAAATCCCTGAAATTTATAAAAACTTTCAGCTCTTCCCATAAATTTTTGAGAGGACCAATCTGATGAATAAGCATCACTTAAAGAATCAATAAAAGCTCTAAAATGAATATAAGTTTTTTCTGTGGGGTTATTATTATCTATAACACCTATTCTAAATTTTACTAAATCATTTTTAATTTCATTTTGGATAACTCCACTAGATTTATAAAGTGGCATACCAGTTATTTTATCTAAAGGTTTTCTTAAAACACTTCCGGCATTATTTGGGTCAAGTGATGTTCCGTTTTTACCAAATGTATAACTTTTTAAATTTCCTTTTCTTCCTGGATTACCTAAATTTACTCTTTTTTCTATATTTTCTTGTACATAATCAGGAACATTAGGAATTAGTTCATTACTATCTACTTCTGGTATATCAGTTGTAAAACTTTGCCTATATTCAATATTATTTTTACTGGTTGGTATATATTGTGCAATTTGTTCTTGGGTAAAGGTAGATATTTGAGTATTATCACCAATACCACTTTTAAAGGCAATATTATCAATTTTTGTTACTAAAGAAAAAGGATCATTATTATCTTCATAAATGCTAAATTTTCGGGCTCTACCATCTCCTAAAAATGCTTCTTTTGCTTTATCTATATCCCCACTTAGAATAAAAGTATTACCTAAATAGGCTACAGAAGCTCCAACTCTAATAAATTGATCATTTACAATTGAATTTAAAATATCATCATTAGTTGAAGTTGTTGTAGGGCTTGGATTTAAATCTAAGGTTGTATAAGAAGTTACACCTCTCCTAAATGAATTAGTATTAGAAAAAGGTGTAGATAGTGCCGAGGTATTACCAAATGGAGAAGGAGGAGAGGTGGAAAATGGAGAATTTAAACTAGAACCAAAACTTAAAGAATCAGGTTGAAAATTGGATTGAAATTGAGTTGAAGCAGTCCCTGATGACCAAGTTATTTTAGGTTGCTGCCTTAGTGCATTAGTATTATTAATCCCAGTTCTTTGATCATTAAGCATATCAATAACTGTTTTACCAACACCTAAAGTTGCTCCAGGTCCTCCCGTATATTCATATAAAGTATTTGCTCCCGAATTATCTGAACTAGGTTTTTCGTTTATTTTGGATAAAAAATTAAGTAATCTACTTTTTTTACCATCTGCACCCCCATCAACTATTTGAACATAAGTAGGTAAAGTTAAACCTGGTGGGTTTGTTTGAACATCTCCAGGGGCTGAATTAAGGTTAGGGTTAAAAGGATTTAAACCTTGTTTATTTGGATGAATACCAAATGGATTGCCAACCGTAGAAGCAATAGTAGAGGCTGGAGTATAAATTCCTTGATTTAAAGCTAAATTATTTCTGATGAAATTTCCTACTGCAGAACCACCACTTTGATCCTCTTCTTCGGTAAATGATTCGTAACCAACTGCTGTATTTACATTTGTAAGGGATAGAACATTTTGTTTAGCAATGAATAAAGGACCGTTAATTGATTTAAAATCAAATAACATTTGTACCATTCTAGAAGTGTCATTAATTACTCTTCTAGGAAGTAGCGTACCCCCTCTTAGTAAGAAATCAGGCCCTCCAGTTCGCCCTACATCTTGAAAACTTTCAGGAATATCTCTTACAATATAGGGTTGGTTGCTATTACCACCACCTACAGTATCCTTACCAAATTTAATTGATTTAAGATCTGTTCTTAAATCTACTAATCCCATCTATTACTTAGGTAAGTTATTAAGATATTTTCTATCTTCTTTAACTTTATAAGCTAATGATGTAGGATTAGGTAAATTATTCTTATTTGGTCTTCCGTTTAAAGAATACTCATTATGTAAAGTTGATAATTGTTGGTCAGCAACTTCTGGTACAGCTCCATTTAAACCAGTTAAACTAGAATCACCCGCTAATAATTTTTCTTTTACACTCATGATTAATTATTTTATTATAAATATTATATTATTGAACACTATATAAACCTACTGGAGATATTTCAGGTTTTTTAGAATTTTGTTTAATTAAAGTAGATAATAATTTATTAGTTTCTTTTCCTGTAGAATTATCAGGTAATTGAATATCACCCGCTCCAGCAGTAACTAAATCATCTGCTTTAGGGAATAAATTAGTCCCAGCAATGACAGTATCTTTATTATTTAAAGCAATCGCTCCCTCAGGTCCAATTAACATTCTTTTTCCATAACCACCTCCACCCTCAGCTGGTGCATATAAGTCATCTGCTTTAGCTTCACCCATTAATTTATTAACTAAGGCAAAACCAGCAGCAATTCCAGTTAAAATTAATGGAATACCAAAACCTAATGTTAAACCACTACCAAGAGCAACCGCAGCAATTGAAGCTGCTGCTAAAAGACCTACTATTAATCCCATAACACTACCAAATTGATTTGCCCAACCAATTAGAGCAGTTAAAGGTGATAAAATAAAAGAAACGATATTTAAAATACCAGTAAAAAGACCCAATATAGGTTCCAAAGCTGCAAATACATCAACTAATAAATCTTTTAATTTTGCTATAGTAGCATTGAATTCATCTGCAGCAGTTTTTTGTTCTAATCTATTTGCTAATTCATCCTTACCAGCCGCTCTTAATTCTTGTGCAGTTTTACCTTGAATATCCTGTTGGAATAAAATATCAGCTAATTGATCAGATTGCATTCCTAGAGCACCAGCTAAAGCCTCTTGTTGAATAACATTTAATTTGGAAAATTCTTCAAAATCTCCAGCCTGTTCTTGTAACTCTTTAGCTAACGTAACTTGATCCCCTGCTAATGCAGCTGCCCTAGCTCTTTCTAAATTTAAATCTTTACCAATTAATAATTCAGCTTCTAATTCTGCTCTAATAGAAGATTCAAAATCTAATAAAGCCTGTCCTGCTGCAGCAACATCTTCTAAACTTGCACCAAATAATTTTGCTTGGGTTACTGCTTCAGCTATTGCCTCTATATTACCTCCTAAATTAGCTCTTACAGCTCCTGTTACATTAGCTGTTTCTTCTAAAATTTGTCTTAAATCAAATTGGACACCTACCTGTCTTTGTAATTCAAAACTTGTTAATAAGGCATTTTTATATCCATCTTCAAAGGCAACACCTGATGAAACTGATAAGGCAGCTAAACCTCCAGCTGCTTCTTCACTTAACTTGACGGCCTTAGTTAGTTTAGTTAATGTAACTAAAGTATCAGTGGATGCTTTAAATATAAAACCAAATTGTTTATTAAGGTTATTAAAATTTTCTAATAAAGCAGATGTAGTAATTACATTAGCTTTAAAAGCATTATTTAAAGATTCAGTTTCGAAAACAGCAGTTTGTAATTCACCTCTAAAAGCTAAAGCTTCTTCCTGAGTCATCATGGTTGATTTACGTAATTCAACCTGTTGTTCGTTAGCTTTTAAGATAGCATCAGCTAATGCCAAGAAAACAGCAAGTGGTCCAAAAGCTGCTTTTAATCCTGCTCCAAGTGCTTTAGTGCCAGCAAGTAAAGTATTTTGTCCTTTAAGTTGACCCTTTAAACCTTTTTCAGCAATGGCTTCGGCCGCTGCTCTACCTTCTAAAATATTTCCATCTGCATCTTTTAATTGCTCTGTTAAGCCAAGCTGTTCGATGGTTGTTGCATTTAAACCCGCACCTGTTTCTAAATTTATTTTTTTTAGTAACTCATTAGCTTTAACATTACCAACGGCAGCCTCTTCAGCATCTCTAAATGCATCAGTAAATGTCCCTAAACCAGGAATTGCCTGGGATAAATCACCTAAAAATCCAAAAGTACCAACACCAAAAGATTCACGAATTGCTTTTTGTTCATCTTTAATTTTTTGTAAACCTGCAAGGAAAGTCTCTTGTCTATTAATTGCATCCTCAATTTCTTTTGTTTGTTCTTTTGAAAGTCCACCTATATCCCTGGAGACTTTTAAGCTATCAAATTCTAATCTAGCCTGCCTTTCTAATTTTTCTATACGTGCTTCATCAACTACAGTCGTTTCGTTACGTAGATCCAGTAACTGAGATGAAATGGAAGAAATTTTCCTTAATGAAGATTTGGCATTAGTTAATTCAGTATTTTGTTTAGAGAGTTCATTAACACTATCTCTAAATGAACCTACAATAAATGATAAATCGGAATTCATTTCAGCCAATTCCGCATTTAAACCTTTTAAGTAAGTTTGTGCCTGTTCAAGATTTGAGGTATCAAAAACCTTTTTTTGTTTACCTAATTCTCTTGAAATTTTTTCAATTTCAGCATTAATCTTCTTTAAATCGTCCTTAAGGGCCATAAAGTAGTTTTATTATAAATATTACTTTTTATAACCTGTTTTACCTTTGAACTTATTTAAGTTTTTTTCTGCTTGTTTATATTGTTGGGATGCTTTCATAAATTCAGGAGTATTTATTTTGCCATCTGAATTTACTAGTGTTTGTTGTCCTTTTCCTTTACCGTCTTTAGCCCTTTCATATTCCTTTTTTTCTTCATCATAAAAAGTTTTTATTTCGTTAAATGTAAACCTTCTAAGCCAAATTGGTAAGTGGTAGACTGTAAAATAATCATATCCACCTTTTCCATGGAATATGATATTATGTATTTGTGTAAAAATATTTTTTCTTACTTCAGGAGCATTATCCGGCGTCAGGCCAAAAAAAGTTTAGTCCAATAGGGACTCTTACCTCCTCCCCAGAATCTACTTGTGCTACTAAATCAACATCAGGTTGAGTTGCTTTAATATGATCCCTAAATGCTCTAGAGTCTATTGCTAATAAATAATTATCAACAAATTCTCTAATGTCTTTTGATTCATCTTTACCATCAACTGATAAAATCATATACTTTAACCTAGTAGATAACTCAGGTGATGCTTCCTTATTTATTTTTTTTAGACCCTTAATCTCCCTTGCAATTTTTTTCTCATCTTTACCATCTAAAATTTTGTAAGTAATTTTAATTTCACTATTAGGTAAAGTAAAAGCAAATTCATTTTTATTGGGTTCAATTAGAGTTTTAGGATCAAATTCTTTATTATCTATTTCTGTCAAATCAATGCTTTGTCTTTGATTATTTACAGTAAATTCATAATTTTTTCCATATCCAAGTATTCTAGTAGCTACAAAAACTGCATTTTTATCTCCTACTACTAAATCATCAACATTAATTTTATCAACAATTACGGATTGTAATAATTTATCTAATACTGTTCCCTTATTTATATAAGATTGATTAGTTAAAATATCTTCTTCTTTTGCGGTCATATATTTTATTTCTACTTTTCCGCTAGATAGAGGATGATCTTTAGGATAAACTAAACCTTTAGAAGGTAAGTCAACCGTTTCTGTGGGGAATTTAAATTCTGCCATAGTCTTTATTTAATAACGTTTGTTAATACATATCAATATAAAAAAAAAGCTTGGCAAAGCCAAGCTATTTTTAATTTATTTAATAAAATATTTTAGAAATTTAAAATACAATAATCAGGTTGTACTGTAATTGATAATTCCTGAGCGGCATTTTCGTTATCCCAGCTATAATCACCAAAGTTTGCTTCAGTAATTAATGCACCTTTAATAATCCATTCAGAAACAATATCACCCACTGGTCCTAGTACATTAAAAGTAAGATCTTTTTTATAGAAATCACTATAACCATCTCTACCAGTTACTGATTCATGATGCAATCTAACCCATTCCATTACCGCTTGAGCTCCTGACGGTGTGATTGGATCAAACATTGTTAGTGAAATTGTATTCCACAATGTTTTTCCTTTAACATATCTTGCAACGTTAATATGGTTAAGTTGAACTGTTCCTTGAGTTAATGATACAGCTCCAACTCCCTTAACTTGGTAAGAAGGTATTCCATCAACGTATAAGATAAATCTATTTTGTTGCTTTGGCTCAAAAGCTGTGTAAAATATTTCGTTTGGGTCTAATACTGCCATTTTATTTAATTATTTATTCTTTATTATAAATATTCTATTTTTTAATTTTTATGATGGAAATTCTACTCCAGTAGGTAAAACATTGAAGTCAAGAATTATGAATTCAGCTGTTTTAGTTGGTTGGAGGAAAATTTGACCTACCATTTCATTTCTATCAATAACATCTGGTGTGTTATTTGTCTCATTCATTACTACTTTAAAAGCGTATAATCCTTGTCTTTGTTGAACTGATTCTAAATAAGGATTTACTTGGCTTAAGAAATTATTTCTTGTAGCAATTGTATTTTGTTCAAATACTAAATTATCAGCTACTTGAGTAATAAAGCTCTTTAAAGTAATTAATAATCTTCTTACATTTACTCTATCTAAAGCACTTGCTCTAACTTGTAATGTTTTCTGACCAAATACTACAACTCCTCTACCTGGGAATGTAGCGATTGGATTAACATTTCCACTATATAATGAATCTCTGTTTCCAGAAGTTAATTTTCTTTCTGCTCTAATTACGTTTCCTAGCGCTCCTCTAATCAAACCTGCTGGAGCAAACCATGGTTCTGAAGAAGCATCAGTAAATGAATATACACCTGGTATAAACGCAGAAGCTGGTGACCATGTTGTTTGTCCACTTGTTGGATCAACAGCTTGTAACCAAGGCCAATATGCTGCTGCATAACTTGAATCAAATGCAGATACACTATTTAATGTAGCAGCTACTGTACTTCCATATTTTGATACATCAATTACTGCTATACAATCTTGTCTATTTTCTGCTAATGCTACTAAAGAATTTATTTGGGTTACATGAGCAGTAAATGTAGAATCTGCAATTAATCCAGGAGCAACTATAACATTAAAGTTATAATCATCTTTATTATTTAATAAGGAAATTGATTGTGAATAATCTGTAGCTGTTAAGCCCTGAATATTACCATTTGATATATCCTGATTAAATTTAGCTGGATTAACACCTAAATTTGTTCCACTTGCGCCCGTAAATGATCCTGAACCTACAGCGGGTATTAATTTAGCATAAGGGATACCTGCTGAACTAGTAGCTAGTGTACCATTATTATTAAAGAGGTTAGGTGTTGGAATTAGTACTGATTTAACAGATACATATTTACTTTTATTTACATAGCTACCTGAAGCTTGTACATAAAAATCTCCACCATCTGATCTTACATTAAATACTTGATTACCGATTACCTTTTCAATATAATTGGCAGAAAATGGATCTAAAGATAAATCGTTATAAGTTTCTAGTACAGATTTTTGTGTATTGTTATCATTACCTTGTCTAATAATTAATGAAAAAGTACCCGAACCTGTATTAACACCAGAAATTTCCCATCTGACATTATCAGATGATCCCGATACTAAAGTACCATTAGCACTATCGGCTGCTTGGTAATTATTCATTATCACTCCTTCTGAAATTGTTTGTAATTGGAAGGATTGTGATGTTGATTGGTTTATAATACCTGAGTTATTTGCACTTCCTGAAGTAAATGCAGGAGTAAATGCGCCATGAACAACTCTAGTAACTAAAAGTGATGTGCCTCCTTGTCTAAAATAGTTATTAGCTGCAGTGGAAGTCAAATATGAATACTCATTAGAGCCACTTTCTACAGTTTGACCAAAAATAGCTTGGTACTCACTAAAAGAAGTAACTAAAGTAGGAATTTCAACTGGACCTTTTACAGCTGGTCCTATAATAGCGGCACCAAATTCGACGGGGGTTTGCTGGATAAATGATTGATCATTTTCTCTTGCTAATACACCTGGAGATATTAATGTTTCTGCCATTTCTTTATATTAAAAATTTAAATATTGCTTTATTATAAATATGAGAAATTATTTCAAAAATTTATTCTATTGAACTTATTTCTCCTGTTTCTAAATTTATATTACCATTGCCGTATTTTTTTTCTAATTCTCCGGCTGTGGTAATTTGTTCTTTTTGTAAAGATTCATATTTTTCAAATATGTTTTCTTTTTCTTTTTCTAATTCGTATTTACGAATTTCTATATTACCTAAAGCTAATGCAATTTCTGTATTTCGCAATTGGTAACTTTTTAAATTTGCAACTTCTTTTTCAGACAACTTTTTAGACATAATGTTATATTTTATTATAAATATATTAGAATGTCCTAAAAATTAACTTCTTTTTCTACCATCCGTAGTGGGATTTCTTAATGGATCCGTATCCCTCATATCTCGAACTGTTTCACTAGTTATAGTAATTTTTGATCTGGAGTTATATTTTTTTAGTGATTTTAATTCTTTTTGTATTGTATCAGGTATAATATAACCTCGTAAACGAATACCAAAAGTACCTTTAACTAAACGATCTTGATTTTGAACTAATTCAGTTGCTGTTGTAAACGAATCTATAAATGCTCTAAATTTAAATTTACTTGGATCACCCCAATAAGCATCAGAAGCATATTCACAAGCTTCTATTATTTTATTTAATTGGGACATATAATAAGTTTGAATTAAACAATCATATTCCATTGTAACATAATCAGGTTGAGCAACGGCATAAAAAGTTTTTACTGGTTTTCTATTATTTAATGTTGCAAAATTATCATAAAAGTTTTTTGAACTAAATTTTGATTGCCAAACTCCATTTAAGTTAGGAGAATTAGCATCTAATTTATTAGCAACTGATCTATCTTTTGTAATTGAATCTCTTTTTATTACTATAATTGGTAACATTATAGCATTAGATTTATCTCTATAGTAACCGTCTCTTTGAAATGATTTCCATCTTTCAGGTGCACCATAAATTATGGGCACATCTCTTCTAACGCCATTTTGCATTACAAAAGGTTTAATTACATTTCTAAAATAATAAAATACAGCTTCATCAATATCCTGAATGCCTACTGAATATTGTTTAGTATCATCACCTTTAAAACTCATTTCTTGGGATCTATTAAATTCAATGCCTGTTGATTGAACATTGGCATTAAAATTCCCATCAGCTAAATTTGGATTTCCAGCATCACCTCTATTTTCTATTCCTTTAAAGGCTTCTTGCTGTTCTAAGCTTAACTGTCTTTGAGTTTTCGGTATTGGTTTTCTAGGTCTTGCCATTAAAATCTTTCTTGATATGGTGAAATAGCTACTTTATCAGCTGGTATATAATAAGTTGATACTAATACTGAAACATTATTACCATAGTTTTCTAATCCTGGGTTTAATGGATTTACATTATTAGGATAAGCAGGATTTTTACCTCCCCAATATTGGTTAGCTACCGTTGATTGTACACCATAATATCTTTCCTGATATAAAATTATATCACCAACTCTTAATAATACATCAGCATCCTTTAAATCATCTCTAAAGAAATAAAATTCAATTGGCTGACCAAATTGTACACCTTCAATATTTTCAGCATATTCTTCATTTGTTCTATTTATAAGAACATTAAAAATAAAGGGACCATCATAAAATTTTTCTGCATCAGCTTCACCATATAAATTAACTTTTGTTTCTTCTAATTTAAATTGATAAACTGAACATTGTTGGGTAATAATATTACCCATTAATTCTCTGTTAAGTTTTCTTACCAGAGACATATCCCTCTGTGTAGTAAACATTGCCATATTAACCTATATAAATTGTGTAGGGTACCTGTTGCAATTCAGTCATTTTGGCTTCTGCTTCAGACGCTCTACGGTTTAATAATGCTTGTCTAGAAGTTTCATCTAAATAATTTCTTAATCTTTCTATTAAAGCAGTTTTTTCAGCGGTTGCAGCTGATATTAAATCACCTTGATTTAAATTAACTTCAGCATTAGGTATTGGGATACTAGCATATTTACCCCTAACATAACCTAACATTTCTTTGGCTAAAGCTAAAGTGTATTCAAAAATCCATTGTCTACCAATTGAATTAATATAATCATAATTTGGATTATTATAAGGTGTATTTGAAACATTAGTTACTCTAGAAGGGGTATTTTTAACTGAACTATCAATCCTTTGTGATCTTATAATATATTCAAACCAAATTCTATGTTCACAACTATTTCCATCTCCTACTGCACCAGAAAAATTAGGTATAGGGAATATTCTTAATTTATCATTATGAATTTCAAATGAATAATTAGATCTTCTCACCATATCATTCAATTCAATTGCTTGAATAGTTTGAATATCATAATTTAAAGGCATCATTAAGAAATTGATAGCTGGACTCATACCACCAAAACCAAAAGAATCAAACATATTTTGATAACCAAAACCAGTACCTGAATAAGGATCATAATATCTAGTAATTGCTGGTGCTCCTTGGTAAAAAACTCTTTTAATTTCAATACCAAAATCAGCAACTGAACCAGTTATGTTGCTTTGAGTCATAAAAGTTTGGAATGAATAATCTTGAACACTAGAAGTTAAAACAAATGAACCAGAATACCAAGGAACATTTCCACCTGAACCTGCTTCTGCACCATACATTTCAGTTAATCTTACTATAGGTTCAAAGCTAGGTGTTATTATTGATTGGTTTAAAGAAGAACCAGTTGATAAACCTTCTAGGGATAATTGATTATCTCTAACTTTATAAGCATATAATTCATTTCCATAGGTAGTAACTGCTTCTTCAAAAGCAGTATAAAAAGATCCTGATTGTAATTCAACATCGACTAATGGATAACCTAATCTATTTGCACAAAAAACAGCTACTTTATCTGCATCAGTTTGAAAATCCGTTTGCGCATCATAAAATCCAAATGGTGTATCCCCAGAACCTGAAGCGAAAGAACTTGAACCTGGCC
>VTLG01010646.1_pt1 | contig 16393 bp, 20 predicted proteins | sample 4694571 | NCBI WGS metagenome assembly VTLG01 (sample SAMN12604809, study PRJNA352737) | marine metagenome | biome: ENVO:00000447; feature: ENVO:00000209|ENVO:00000569|ENVO:01000036; material: ENVO:00002151; isolation source: viral sequences binned using virsorter ...
TATCTTTTCCCAATAGATTAGTTGCTGATTATTACACAGATACTGAAATCCCAGATCGTGTAAAAAATGCACAGGTTATCTTAGCTGTTTATCTCAACAACAATAGGAACGGTTTGGAGTTGAGTGGTCTGGAAGATTTTGAAACAGTAAGTATTGGTAATATAAATGCAACTCCTAGATTCTATGGAGCAGTCGGTATTGATCGGATTCCACCGATAGTTGATCATTACCTGATGGGTATTAGAATAGGTGGAAGAGCAAACTTACAAATCAAGAGGTCATGAAAATGGGCTACGGCTATGAATATCCAGCAGCAATCATTATTACCGATACGGCTGCCCATACAGGCAGATTTGGTAAGGTGCATTGCCTGACAGACGCAGAGGCAACCTTTGTTGCTGAGAATATTACTGAAAATGGTTCTGCAACTATAAACGGTATCACAATGAAAGCATCATCTGAAGTTTGCGGTGTGATCACAAGTATCACTCTTGCGAGTGGTCAGGTTATTGCATATTCCTTATGAGTCTTGCTAACGCACTGAAAAAGGCAGCATCAAAAACTCTAAGCAAACTTGGAGGTGATGTGACTATCAGACAAGTAACTGCTGGCAGTTATAACACGACCACTGGAGCTATTTCAGAATCCACATCTGATACTACCGTCAAAGGTGCGTTAACAAATGTAAACAGATCTGAGGTAAATGATCTGATTGAATCCCAAGACAAAAGGCTGACAATATCAGCAGGGGATTTGACCTTTGTACCAACTACAAAAGATAGGGTTGTTATAAGCAGTGTTGAATTTAAAATTATTCAAGTTGTGACGAATGAACAAAATAATACAGCAGTAAGTTTTGATCTTATCTTGAGGTAACTATGGCCAGAGAAATAAATTTAACTGACATCGGAAATCACTTCGGTGAAAAAGTACAAAAGGTTGTAAGGAAAGCAACTTTCAAAGCAGAAAAAGATATTATTGAATTTACTCCTGTTTTTGAACCAAGAGAAGGCGAATCTGGAGTTGGTGGAACTTTGAGAAATTCTTGGCAAAGTGAAGTCAAACCTTATATTGGTATTGTTTCCACAAATATTGAATATGCAGAGCCTGTTGCTTATGGAACTAACTTGCCTCCAAGTTGGGGTGGAATTTATAGAACTCGTCAAAATACAATTAAAGGTTATCCAGAGTTGATTGCAAAACAACTGGAACAATACATTGCAAATGAATTTAGGAAGGCATAATGGCAGCTATTGATTTAAACACAGTCAGATCCACAATCGAGGCGAGATTGGCAACAGAACTTGCTTCAAGTCCAGCAATACCTGTTGTATTTAACAACATGGCATTTGATTCCACAACAGAGGACACTTTTGTTCAATGTTTAACAAGTTTTGGAGCTAATCAATATTTGACTCAAGGAGATACAACAAATGCTTTTAATAACATTGTTGGCCTTGTAGTTTTAAATATTTTTACAGAAGAAGGGATTGGGGCAGGGTCAAACTACACGATTGGCAAAAGAATCAGAGACTTATACAATAGGGTCACAGTCTCCAATGTAATTTTTGATTCTCCAATTGGACCTGAAATACTTACATCAAGTCCAGAAGGTAAGTTTCAAACACAAATAAGAATTACATTTAATATTTATGAGGATCTTTAATGATTGAAATTACAGAAGAAATGCTTGATGTCATCGAAGCCGTTAAGGGAAGAAGAGAGCCTCAGTATTGGGATAACCAATGTAGAAGATATATGGAAAAACAACAAGCAGCAAAAAAGGCTGTAAAAAAGTCAGAAAAGAGTTAATATATTTATAAATCTTTCTTTTTATTGTTATGGCTGCTGTAAAAGGCGATGTTGGACAGGTTAAGTTTGATGATGGTGGATCATCAGTCAATCCTGTATTAGGTACAAGATCATGGAACATGAGTATCACAAAAGAAACTCAAGAAACAACAACTCAAGGAGACACTTTTAAATCTTTTGTTGGTGGTCTTATTGAAGGTGAAGGTTCTGCTGAATTAGTTTATGATGACGCAGCATCTGGTGAGACTGCAACTTTTGTTGATGGTGCTTTAGTTACAGGAGATGCTGGCACAGCTTCTTTTGAACTTTTCCCAGATAGTTCTAGTGCCACAAAAAAAATATCTTTTAATGGAATTATTACTAACTTTGAGCAAAGTTCAGCTTTGGGTGACGTTAATACAATAAGTATTACATTCAAACCAACTGGAACAATCACTTCAGCTATTTAATAAAAACTTTTTCAACCCCGAATTTTATGTCAACCCAAAGAACAGCAGACCTTATCATTGGTGGATTCAAAGATGAGATGACTGCCAGGCGCAAATATGATCTTAAAGATTCATCAGGCAAAATTTTAGCAACTCTATATTTTCCACCCATAACAAGATTTGATAGACAGAAAGCCCAACAACTAGCTGGTACAGATGAGGCTTTGACTATCTCAACACAGCTTTTATGTAAAGTAGCACAAAAAGAAGATGGCACTCCAGCCTTTGATATGTCAGATGCACCTATGCTTCAAAGACAAATCCCTGAGAAAGTTTTGAATGATATTGAAATATTTATGATGGATATTGAGGTTGATATCTCAAAAGCAAAAAACGAATAAAAGGGGATAATTGGTTAAACTTTGAATTTTTCCTAGCAACAGAACTTGGTAAAACATTATATGAATTAAGAACCTTGATTACTCAAGAAGAGTTGATCTATTGGGCTGGTTATTATGAACTCAAGATTGAAAGAGAGCAAAAAGAAATGCAGCGACAAAAAGCCAAATCAAGGTAATATATAATAAAGGTTATTTGTTTCTGTGGCTCAATCAACAGTCAGATTAATAGTTGATGCACAAAATGCCATCAATCCTTTAAAAAGGGTGAATGACCAAACAAAAATATTAAGTAAAAATACAAACGCATTAAAAGGTCGATTAGATAAATCAAATAGATCATTAAGAGATACAGGAAGGTCTGCAAAAACTGCTCAAACTGGTGTTAAAGGTTTGGTTGGTGCATTAAGACCATTGCTTGCTGCATTAGCAGTTGTTGGCACGGCTCGATTTGTATTTGTGAAAACAGCAGAGCTTGAAACTCAAAGAAAGAGTTTAGAAGTATTAACAGGTTCACTAGAAAAAACAAATAAAATTATTAAAGAATTACAGGATTTTGGTTCTGTTACTCCATTTACAAGTAGCGAACTAATTGAACAGTCAAAAAGATTGAAAGCTTTTGGTTTTGAAACAGATGAACTTGCCGACAGTGTAAAAAGACTTTCTGATATTGCTGGTGCAACAGGAGCAGATTTATCTGGTATCGCCACTGCCTTTGGACAGATAAGAGCTAAAGGTAAATTGCAACAAGAGGAAAATTTACAGTTATTAGAAAGAGGAGTTGATATAACAACAGAACTAAAACGAATAACAGGATTGCAAGGTGAGGAATTTGAATCTGCAATGCGTAAAGGAAAAATTGGTGCTGATCTTGTCAATCAAGCATTTTTAAATCTTACAGATGAAGGAGGTGCTTTTTTTGGTGGTGCTACAGCCCAGGCTGACACGTTAAATGGAAGGTTAAGCACACTGGTTGATACTATAGAAACTCTCGCAAGAACTGTTGGTGATGAGCTTGGAGATGAAATAAAAACTGTTCTCAATCTTGCAATAAGTGCGGTTGGACAAATTACCAAACTTGTTGAAAGAGTTGGCACTGCAAATAAAGTCGGCAGATTAAACATGGCAAATATCGCCATGGAATCAAGAGGAGAGGCAAGAGCACAAGTTAAGCAAGAAACAGGTAAAAGATTTATTTTGCCTTTTTCAAAAGAAAGCAAAAGAGAAAAAGAGATATTTGAAGAAATAAAAGCAAGAAAAATAAAAGAGGCTTTAGAAGTTAAAGAACTTGAGTTCCTTAATCAAAAAGATGAAAAAACAGAAAAAATTACTGAAAATTTAAATAAATCATCAGACAGTGCCAATAAATTAAATAAAAACCTAAAGAAAACAGAGCAACCAATTACAAACCTAGAGAATAAAACAAATTCAACAACAACAGCTATTGAAAGTAATATTGCAATATCAGATTTATTTAATACAAGTTTAGGAGAAACAAGTTTTCTTATGGATGAGATTAGTTTTGGATCAGATAATATTGCTGATTCATTATTTAATGTAAAGACTGAAGCAGACGAGTTGAAAGATAAATTTATGGAAATAGGGCAAGGAATAGAATCAGGTATTGTCTCTGGACTGACTGATGCTGTTATGGGAACTAAATCATTAGCTGAAGCAGCAACTGGTGTATTGAATAATCTTAAAAGGCAGCTTGTAGAACTTGCAATGCAACGTGCAGTTTCTGGAATTGGTAATTTCTTTGGTAAAGCACTTGGTGGAATATTTGGTGGTGGTGGTAAAGGTGGCGGTTTATTTGGTGGATTAGGTTCTAGTTCTTTATTTAATACAGGGTCAGCTTTGGGTGGTGATCAAAGTATATTCAGTTTAGGTGGAAAAGGTTTTGCTAATGGAGGCAGACCACCTGTTGGCAAGGCTTCAATTGTTGGTGAAAAAGGCCCAGAACTTTTCGTTCCCAACTCTGCTGGAAATATTATTCCTAATAGTAAACTTGGTGGAGGTGACAGCGTCACAAATATTATTAATGTTTCAGTAGATGCCTCAGGCAGCGCCGTTAGTGGCTCATCAACTGGAGGTAATGAGTTAGGACAACAAATTGCAGTTGCAATACAAACTGAACTAATCAAACAAAAACGTGCTGGAGGTTTATTAGCATAATGGCAACTTTTCCAAGTATTACACCACAATATTCGACACAAGAAACTGTAACTCAAGACAGTTTACGCATAAAACTAGGTGATGGATATGAACAGCGTTTAGTAAGAGGCTTACCAGCAAATAAAAGATTAATTACTTTAAATCAAACTTTTAATGTTTCTACAACAGATGCAGACACAATAGATACTTTTTTAGATGCACGATTTGACGATCAAGCTAACTTTGACTATACGCCTCCGCATCATTCCTCAGCTTTAAAATTTATATGCACAAGACGAAGTAGGACAGCAATATTGAATAATAGAGTTACTATGAACTTAACTTTTGAACAAGTTGCAGAACCCTAATGGCAATACCAGTTTCTGAACTACAAAAACTAAATCCTAGTTCAAGAATTGAACTGTTTGTAATGGAGCTTGTGGAGGGTTTGCATTATGCCACAGGAAACCCATCTAGTGTTCCCACTACATTCAGATTTCATGCTGGCTCAAGTATGAACTCAAATGCGGAAATAATATGGCAAGGTAATTCTTATCAAAGATTTCCTATTACTTTTGAAGGTGCTGAGTTTACTGGAAAGGGTCAAGTTCCAAGACCTACATTAACCGTTGCTAATTTAGGAGGTATAACCAGAAGTGGATCAGTTATTACTGTTACTGATTTAATGATAATTGTAAATTTAACAACACCTCATAATGACTTGGTAGATGCAAAAATTACACGCATAACAACTCTTGCCAGTGAACTTGACGCAGCTAACTTTCCAAGTAGTAGCAACCCCTTTGGCACTCCATCATCAAATGAATTACCTCAAGAAATATTTTTTATTGATAGAAAAACAAGCGAATCAAGAGAACTTGTGCAGTTTGAACTTGTCGGGGCATTAGATCAGGCAAATAAAAAACTGCCAGCAAGACAGGTAACAAGAAATGAATTTGCAGGAGTTGGTACTTTTATTAACAGATAATGAATTATATTTGGAAACAAGACGCAATTAAACACGCACAGCAAACCGACCCAGATGAATCATGCGGAATCGTAGCAATAAAAGACAATCAAGAAAAGTATTATCCTTGTAAAAATATATCGAGTGAATATAAAACTGAATCTTTTATAATAGACCCCATTGATTATGCAAACGTTGAAGATTCTGTAGATGAAATTGTTGGCATCGTTCATAGTCATCCACAAGATATTTTAGAGTTTTCAAAAACAGATAAATTAAGCTGTAAATCAATAAATTTAATTTTTTATCTTGTTTCACCGAAATCGGATAAAATAGCAGTAATAAGACCTGATGAAATAGATGCTTAAAAAAATAAAAGTATATGGGACTTTAAGAAAGTTTTTAGGTCAAGCTGAATTTGAAGTTGATCTTAATACACCTAGAGAAGCAATAAGTTTTTTGGTCTGTAATTTCAAAGGTATTGAAGAACATATGGCAGATCAAATTTACATGATTCAAGTAGGTGCAAAAGTAATAACAGAAGATTTAATAAATTTAAATACTCAAGATGATATAAAAATTATTCCTGTTGTTCATGGTAATTTTTTTAATTTTTTACTTGGTGGAGCTTTAAAATTTATTGCTCCAAAGTTGTTTAGTGGGACTATTGCAACAGCATTAAGTGCCATTGGAACAAGTATGCTTATTGATGGAGTTACAAGTATGCTTGCACCACAACAACCAACTTTTAATCCTACTAACGGACAAGACAGTATAGATCCAGCAGCTTTGGCTTCAAACTATTCTTTTACAGGGCTGACAAATATCAGTAATGCAGGTGTTCCAGTTAATTTAGTATATGGAGAAATTTTAGTTGGCTCTATTGTGGTATCTAATGGAGTTGATACTGTACAGGTAGAGGGTAACAACTGATGGCTATACAAGAATTTGACCAAAATACAGTTTTTAACAACCCTGATTTACCTAGTGGTGCATTATCTTCAAAGCAATTTAATACAATCGTGGAGTTGCTAGGGGAAGGAGAACTGGAGGGGAGTGCAACAGCATCAAAAGCTGGTATAACAGATAAGACCTCAACTGCCTACTTCAACGCTTTCAAGAAGGATATATTCTTGAATGGAACTCAGGTTTTACAGGAGGCCGCAAGTAATACATCACCCCAAGACAGCGATTTTAATTTTAAAGATGTTGGTTTTGACTTTAGACTTGGAACATCAAGCCAGACATTTATTGAGGGTATTTCAAATATTGAAACTGAAACTGTTATTGGTACAACCGTCACGACTTCTTCTCCTGTCACTCATACAATAAGCTCAAGTAGTATTAATGCTGTGAGGGTCACACTTAGATTTCCTTCAATGCAAAAGTTTGAAGATGATGGAGATATTAATGGAGTTTCAGTAAATTTACTAATAAAAACAATAGAAAATGATGGAACGACAACTACTGTTATCAATGACACAGTTGAGGGAAGATCAACAAACGCATATTTCAGAGATTATATAGTTAAGCTAAAGTCAACAACATCTTTTCCTGTTGCAATAAGAGTTGAAAGAGTAACCGCAGACAGTACAGATGCAAAAATTGTTAACGCTTTTCAATTTAATCAAGCCACAAATATTATTTTTGAACAGAATGCTTATGCTAATACGGCTCACGTTGCACTTAGATTCAATGCCGAACAGTTCCCAAGAATACCAAAAAGGGTATATAGGGTTAGAGGTCGTAAGGTAAAGATTCCACATAATGCAACAGTAGATTTGCAAACAGGTGCAATATCTTATGCTGGCACGTTCAATGGAACTTTTAAGACAGATAAAGAGTGGACAACAGATCCAGCTTGGATTTTATATGACTTGCTCATAGATACAAGGGCGGGCTGTGGTATTGCAGAATCAAATTTAGATAAATTTACATTTAAGACAGTAAGTGAGTACTGTGGAGCATCTGTTGATGCTGGTAATGGTGATGGATCTACCGAGCCAAGATTTAGCTGCAACGTCAATATAACGCAGCAACAAGAGGCATACACTTTAATAAATTCTCTTTGTTCTGTGATGAGGGTGATGCCATTTTATTCTGCTGGTGGTATAGCAATATCACAAGATGCTCCAAAAGATCCAAGTTATATCTTTACAAATGCAAACGTTACTGACGAAGGTTTTTTGTATGCTGGCTCAAGTTTGAAATCTAGGCACACAGTAATTAACGTTAGTTATTTTGATATGACAACTCAAGAAATTGATGTTGAAACTGTTGAGGCTGATTCTGCAACTCAAACTAAATATGGTGTTGTTGTTAAAAATATAAAAGCATTTGCTACAACAAGCCGTAATCAGGCAAGAAGATTAGGCCGTTGGTTTTTATATAATGAACAAAACTCTGGGGAAACTTGTTCTTTTACAACAACCTCTGCTGCTGGTGTATTAGTGCGCTGTGGTGATGTTATTGAAATATCTGACAGATTAAAAGCTGGTGTAAGGCGTGGAGGTTTGCTAAAAAGCGTAACTAGCACAACAGTTGTTGTTTTAGATGATTCTAACAATACAGATATTCCTGATCTTGGAGATAGCCCAACAATCTCAATTATTTTACCTGACGGCTCACTTGAGGAAAAAACAATCAGTGGTATTTCTGGTACAACAATAACTGTATCATCTGCTTTTAGTGCCGCACCAAATCAACACGCACCTTATATTTTAGAAACCTCAAATTTAGAAAGTTCAACTTGGAGAGTTGTAAGTGTTAAAGAAAATGAAAACAAAACTTTTAGTATTACAGCTTTATCTCATAATTCTGCTAAATATGCTTTTGTTGAAGATGGCACGACAATGCCAACAAGGACTATTAATACCCTTACAACTATTTTAAATAAACCTGAAGGATTAATTGTAAGTGAAAAAATTGTAGAGATAAACAACAAAGCTGTCAGTAAATTAATTCTTGATTGGCAAACACAATCTGGTGCAACTAAATATGAAGTTCAATACAAATATGAGAATGGTGATTTTAAAAAAATTGAAACATTATCAAGTGATGCTGAAATATTTAATACAGATGCTGGTGAATATGAAATCAGAGTATTTAGTTTCAATGCTTTAGGACAACCCTCAAGAGAACCAGCTACAACAACTTTCAATGCTGTTGGTAAAACAGCACCACCTTCCGATATTACAAATCTTTCTTATGAAGTAGTTGACGACAAAAATATTAAACTAAGATGGGATGCTGTTGCAGATGCTGATGTCAGAGCAGGTGGCCGTATTCATATACGCCATTCACCTAAAACAGATGGAACAGGAACTTTTCAAGATGCAACTGATCTAGTGTTTGGTTTGAGTGGTGCATCTACAGAAAAAGTTGTTAGTTTGCTTGAAGGCGAGTACATACTTAAAACACAAGATGATGGGGATCGCTTTAGCACAGGAGAAACATCTATAGTTATTGATCTTCCTGATTCACAGCCAAAACTTTTAGTGCAAGCAAGGCGTGAAGATCAAGACAGCCCACCATTTCAAGGATCAAAAACTAATATTGGGTTTGATTCTGGTACAAACTCAATAAGTTTGTCTGGTACAGGTAATTTTGATGACAGTACAGATATTGACTCCGAAAACTCCATTGATGACATTGGAGGTGTATCTTCAACTGGTACTTATTTATTTAATGAAACTTTAGATTTAGGTGCTGTTTTTACCCTTAATTTAAGAAAACTTTTACAAAGTGATTCTGTGTATTCAACAGATTTATTTGATTCTATTGTTGACCTAGACACAAGACAAGATTTTGATGGTACAGCAAGTGTTGATACAAATGCTGAAGTTTTTGTTCAATTTTCACAAGATGGTACAAGTTATAACAGTTTTCAAAAGTTTGCAAATGGAGAATTTAAAGGAAGAACTTTCAAATTTAAAACTGTTTTAACGACTAATGATACAAACCAAGATATAAGGGTTAGTCAATTAGGATATTTTGCTGAATTTAAACAAAGAACAGAGGTAGGATCAAAAACATCTAGTGGAAATACACAAGTAACTTATGACCATACATTCTTTACTGGTACGTCTGCTCTTTTAGGGGCAAATTCAAATTTACCAAGTATTGGAATTACAGCCTTTGATATGCAAAGTGGTGACTTTTATGAAATAACAAATCAAACTGGTGACGGATTTCAGATACACTTCAAGAATAGTTCTGGAGCTTCTGTAGCAAGAAACTTTAACTTTGCTGCTATTGGTTTTGGTAAAGGTTAATATTTAGGATATACTAAAAAAAAATACTGAGTTCTTATGGCAAGGGTTGACAATACTGGAGGAACAGGTTTTACAGTTGATAATGGTACTGGTCTTGTAGTTCGTACAAAGTTAAATCAGATAATTGCTGCTTTATCAACATTAAGTCAAGGTTCTGGCACACCTACTTCAGGATTAGCAGCTTATACACCTTTTATTGATGGTAATACTTTAAAGATACAGAACTCAAGTAATGATGGACAGGTTACTTTAGGTGATGTATCGGCTACAAACTTCGGTCATGCTGGATTATCAGCAGCAAATACTTTCACTTCAACAAATATATTCCAGGAAGATGTAACCTTTGATGGTGCTACTGCTGGAAGAGACGTAGTTTTTGACAGGTCAGATAATGCCCTAGAGTTTGCTGATAATGCAAGTGCTGTTTTTGGGGCTGGTTCAGATTTAACAATTACGCATGACGCTACTGATAGCACTATTACAAGTGCAACAAATGATTTAAAAATTACCAGTAATGGTGATGATTTAATACTTGAGGCTGAAGATGACGTAATTATCAGAGATAATGGTGGTTCTAATATTTTGGCTCAGTTTATAAATGGTGGAGCAAATGAGCTTTACCATAATGCAACAAAAAAATTCGAAACAGCTAGTGGTGGCGTAAGTCTTACAGGAGGGGCAGCAGCTAATATCACAGATGTAACACAATCAAGTGGGACAATTACTTTTGATTTTGCTTCATCTTGTCATCATAAAGTAACTTTGACTCAGGCAGCCACTTTAGGTGCACCAAGCAATCAGGCTGTAGGTCAATCAGGGTCATTATTTATAACTCAACCAAGTAGTGGCAATTATACTGTCGCATATAATTCAGCTTTTAAATTTGCTGGCGGAAGCACGCCAACCGCATCGACCTCAAGTAATGCCGTTGATAGAATTGATTATATTGTTTTATCTAGTAATGTTATTCATGCTGTCATGTCTCTTGATGTAAAAACAGGTACATAATGCCATTTTTTGATCCAATAAGAATAGGTGCTTCTGCTTCTGGTACTGCTACTGCATATTCAGTTGATCGTAGTTTAAGGTTTAATGATGATGATAGTGCGTATTTAGCTAGAACTCCTAGTAGTGCTAGTAATCGAAAAACATGGACTTTGAGTTATTGGGTAAAACGTGGCAACATAACATCTAATCAAGGAATTTTTGGGGCTGAATCATCAGGAGATAGGCTTGTTATTGGATTTGGTAATGGTGGAAGCGATCAAGCACGATTTTACAGCCAATCCCCTGCTGCGGATCTCTATACAAATAGACTATTCAGAGATGTTTCTTCTTGGTATCATATTGTCTGGGCAGTTGATACAACACAAGCAACTGCAAGTAATAGAATTAAATTATATGTAAATGGTACACAGGAAACATCTTTTGATTCTGCTTCATATCCATCGCAAGATTCTGATTTAAGTGCAAATAATACAGTTGCTCAATATGTCGGAAGATGGGCTGGATATGACGGTGAGTATTTTGATGGTTATATCGCGGAAATGAATTTGATTGATGGGCAACAACTTACACCATCGTCTTTTGGAGAAACAAATTCAGATACAGGTCAATGGAATCCTATAGATACATCAGGGTTAACTTTTGGTACAAATGGATTTAGATTAAATTTTGCAGATAATTCTGGAACGACTGCAACAACACTCGGCAAAGATTTAAGTGGTAATAGCAACAACTTCACACCAAATAATTTTGTAACTGGTGATGCCGTAAAAGATAGTCCTACAAATAATTTTGCGACTATGAGTCCTTTGGCTGTTTCTGGTGATGGTAATCATCCGACTTTTTCTCAAGGCAATTTGAAAACTATGGGCCCAAATAGCGGTATTGGTAAAGTTGGTGCTACTTTTGGATTATCAAGCGGTAAATGGTATGTAGAGGCAAAAATAACCCAAGGTGGATCTAATTTACAGTTAGGAATAATATTTAGTGGCACAAATTATGCAAATAATGAATATTTAGGAAGTGGCTCTGACTATGCCATTGCTGCTGATACCTATAATAAAAAGATAAGAAAAGAAGGTTCAGATAATCAAACAAGTTTAGGTGGGATGCAAGACGGAGATATTCTTGCTTTTGCTATTGATATGGATAATGGAACATTTCAGTTGTACAACAACGGAAGTACAAAAGGTAGTCAAGTTTCTTTTACTGTTGCTAATTATGCTCCAGTAACTTTTGGTCAAACAACAGGTTATAACACAGTTGGTACACATTGGAATTTTGGTGCTGACTCGAGTTTTGCAGGAGCAGTAACAGCTCAGGGGAACACAGATGGAAATAGTCAAGGTGATTTTTACTATTCACCGCCTAGTGGTTTTTTAGCTGTATGTTCCGCAAACTTACCCGACCCAACAATACTGCTACCTAATAAACATTTTGATACTTTGCTTTATTCTGGTAATGGGTCACAAAATCGGGCAATTACTGGATTAAATTTTAAACCTGATTGGGTTTGGTTAAAAAGTAGAACTAATACTTATTTTCATCAATTACATGACGTTGTTAGGGGTACATCAGGTGGTGTTTTATATTCAAACAATACAAATGCAGAGGATTCAACTTATGGTCTTGGAAGTTTTGATAGTAATGGTTTTACTGTCTATAAAGATGGTAATAATGATGCACAAAATGACAGTGGGCAAACGTATGTTGCATGGAACTGGAACGCTGGCGATACAGATGGCAAAACTTATACAGTAACAGTTGTTGATGATTCTGGTAATAAATATAGATTTGATGGTTATGGAACGTCTGCTGTAACTCTTGACCTCGCAGAGGGTGGCACTTACATATTTAACTATCCTTCAGCACACCCATTCAGATTTTCTACAACAGCAGATGGTACGCATGGTGGTGGATCTGAATATACAACAGGGGTTACACATAATAGTTCAACACAGGTAACAATAGTTGTAGCTGCTTCTGCTCCTACTCTTTATTACTATTGTTCTTCTCATAGTGGAATGGGAGGACAGGTCAATACAAACTCAACTCTTGGCTCAAGTAATTTTGATGGGTCTATTCAAACAACTGTAAAAGCAAATGCAACAGCAGGGTTTTCTATTGTCTCCTATACAGGGAATGGTACTAGTGGTGCAACTGTTGGTCATGGTTTAGGGGTAGCCCTTGATGCTTATATAGTGAAACGCAGAGATGGTTCAAATTCTTGGCAAGTGTTTCACCAAGCATTAGGTAACCAAAAATTCTTAGAATTACATAGTAGTGGTGCAGAACAAACATCATCAAATAGATGGAATAATACTTCTCCTACTTCAACTGTATTTACACTTGGAGATAATTCAAATGTAAATAGCAATGGAGGTACAACTATTGCTTACTGTTTCAGCGAAGTAGCAGGGTATAGCAAGTTTGGGTCATATACAGGCAACGGAAATGCTAACGGTGCTTTTGTTTACACAGGTTTTAGGCCCGCACTCGTTATTTTTAAAAGATCAAGTGCATCTAATTCTTGGTACATGATGGATAATAAAAGAAACACATTTAATCTTACAAATACTTATTTACGACCAGATACAAGTGCAGCAGAGGGAAACGCAGTAAATTCTACCGCAGATTTTTTATCAAATGGCTTTAAGTTTAGAGGTAGTGGAACTGATGTAAACGCTAATGGATCGACATACATTTATTGGGCATTTGCAAAATCACCATTTAAAAACGCTCGTGCCAGATAAGCATGTATATACTAAAATAAAACTATGGCATTTAAATTAGACGGAAATCCTTTAGCAGTTGACGTGGCATTTAGTCACAACGATATTAATTACCCTGCCAACTGGTTAAGATTATCAACAGCAGATGAAAAGACAGCCCTTGGTATTACTGAGGTTGCTGATGCACCAACATATGACTCACGTTTTTACTGGGGTGATGGAACTAAAAAAACTCTTACAGATACAAATGAAGTTGATGAGAATGGCGATCCATTATTAGATGAAAACGGAGATCAGGTTGTTACTTTAGGTGTCAAATCAGTACTTAAAGCACAGGAAAAGGTTACTGCTGGTAGTTTGTTAGCTAGATATGATTGGTACGTTGTAAGAAAAGCAGAAAAATCTACTGCAATACCAACAGCGATTACAACTTATCGTGATAGTGTAAGAACTGCTTGTGATACAAGGGAAAAAGAAATAGATGCTTGTGCAGATACAGCAGCTTTAGTTACTCTTTATGGTTCAACAGAAAAAGATGGAGTGTTTACTCCAAACATGACACAATATCCAGTAGATCCTAACGGGTAGATTCTTGCATTTGTCTTGTCATTAAGCCCATAGTGACGTAAAGAGGTGATAGAGCTACAATAAGCAGTAATACAAGCACACTACTAAATGCCAGTGCTTTTAATATTGCAAATTTAATCATGCTAAGAAAAGTTCTTGATGCTTTAACTATCGTAACGACTATCCTTGTTTTGGGAATCCTGGGCGGTGGGTTTTTTACATTCAAATATGTGACTTCCGAACAATTCAAGAATAAATTAATGAATGAAGTATTGGGTAATGTCCAGGGACTAATGCCTAAAGTATTAGACAATAATCTTCCAGACATGACAGGGCCATCTTTACCAATACCATCAAAGAAAATTGGTCTATGAATTGTTTTTGGTGCGATACTGAACTCATAACAAGTGGTGATATAGACATTGATAAATCAATGCCAACTTATCCTGAGTTTTCTGTAATGACTAATTTATCTTGTCCAAAATGTTTTTCACAAGTAGAAGTTCTAAAAAAAAGAGATGCTTTTGATTGATGATTTTTGGATTTTTTAAAAAATTAATTAAGTATTATATTGATAAACTTGTGTCCTGGATAAGAATAAAAAAATTACAGCTTGAGTTAGATGACGAGATAAAAAAATATCATGATGATATGGATGCAAAAATGACAAAACCTAGAATTGTAGAAAAAGGTAAATTTGGGGAAGATGGTTGGTCTATTTCTATCGGAGATGTAAATGACAGAGATACCAAAATTTAAAATAAACGAGATTGAAATACACCAAATACCAATATGGAAGTTTAATAATCCAGTAGTAAATTATATAAATAAACCTGTTGTAGATATTCCAGGTTGTGTGAGGGTTCATAGAAATAATCTAACTACCCTTATTGACAACCCCAAAGATGAATATGGAACTTATACAGAATGTGGTAACTTCAGTATTCCTAGTTTTGAACCTTTGGAGTATAACCCAAACGAATTTAAGTACACACAAGCCGAAACCGCCAATCAGACAGAAGAATTTGTACCGCCAACAGTAGAACCACCAAAATACGAACCAAAGAAAAAAGAAGATGAGCCTATTTTTGTTGAATGTCCTGGACCTAATGACCAAAGAGTAGGCCAATATGCTTCAGAGTTTAAACTGGAACGGGTATCTGGTCATTTAAGAAGCGAAGATGGTAGTAAGTGCATAACGCTTTATGAAGACGTTAAATTCATCGAGCAATACATACCGAATCCTCCACAGCTTGTTAGCACTGCTGTTATTGCTACTGTTGCTGCCTCTACTCCACTATTGCTTAATGTCATAAAACCTCTAGTAAAAAATTTATTTAAAAAGCTGACAAAGAAGAAAGATAAGGTAGAATAATTATCCGTAGATAAGTGTAATACCCGTGACTTATCTACTGACCTATTTTTAGTTCGTGAGTGTGCGGTATAACTTGATTAGGTTTTGGAGCAATACGAACCCCCTCGCATAATTTTGCAAATTCACTTTTTGGATCGAAGTAAATTCCAGCTAACATCAATTCTCCGCAATTTTTCAATCTTGCAATTTCATAGTTAAGCATCTTTGCATTTAACTCTTGTTTCTGTAGCTGTATTTGCGTATTTGCTGCGTCTAAACAGGAATCTTGAAATCTGTTATCCAATGGAATATTAAATGTAAATGCGAATCCAAAGTTAAGTCCTAAAGAATCCTTATTACCGCTATAGTTTTCCTGATAGTAAAGTATGTTACCTGGATTATCTGGCACATTATCATTGTTGGCATCTGTGTTGTCATACACAGGAGTATTATAAATGTAGTCTTGTGGCCGTCTTTGATTAAATGTTGTGGTTACGAAGGGGCTAAATCCCATTTGCGGGCCAGAACAAACTATTCCATTTCCATATTGATTTTCTACCATTGGGCCACCTAAAACTTGGGTTGCGAAGTTAGATACTGAAGATGATGATTGAGCTACAGGTGCTGCTGTGTTTGAGGTATTAGCAAATACAGGATTACTTATTAAACTTATTGCGAGAAGATAGTTGTGGTATCTGTGAC
>VTLG01013399.1_pt1 | contig 16392 bp, 29 predicted proteins | sample 4694571 | NCBI WGS metagenome assembly VTLG01 (sample SAMN12604809, study PRJNA352737) | marine metagenome | biome: ENVO:00000447; feature: ENVO:00000209|ENVO:00000569|ENVO:01000036; material: ENVO:00002151; isolation source: viral sequences binned using virsorter ...
GAACGGACCAAGGGCTTTACCTAGATCACTTATGGCTGCGATAGATTGTATTATTGCTTGGGTCGCTGCTGTTGCTGCAATACCTCCTGCAAATCCACCCATGCCTCCAAACATTCCACCAACACCACCGCCTAAAGCTCCTGCTGCTGCTGTTACTGGACCTTGCCCGAATAAAAGAGGAAAACCACCACTGATAATGGCACTTTGAAAATCAAATCCTCGTGTCGGCATTGGTAATCCTCTACGAGCCAAAGGATTATTCATAAATGTTCGTCTACCTTCTCTATTTCTTGACTGCCTATCCGATAATCTACTGAAATCACCTTTAGGAGATATAGCTGCATTTAGTCTTTGTGCTTGCTTTTCTACTTGCTTTCCCTCTAACTGAAGATTCTTTGCTATTGCTTTACCTTCATCAACTTTAATTTTGACTATATCTTTACCTAAACTTAGTGATTTCTTTCTGTTTAACTCTGCTTGTTTTTGATCTAACTTTGTTTTATCATCCATTTTCTTCAAAGCCTGTTGTACAGGAGAGTTTGGACTTAGTGGATTGTTTAATACTTCAGCTATGTTTGAAGGAGAACCTATTTGAGTTGGTTTACCAAATACAGGAGATGCTATGCCTGTTGATAGTGCTACTTGTTTAGATTTCTGCTCTGTTATTTTTGTCTCATTAATTAGTTGATTTTTTGAAAGTATTATTCCTTTTTCTCTCTTCTGTATCATTACTTTCGCCATATCAACCTCTCCTCTTCTTGCAACTGCAATAGCAGTGTCTAACTTGTCTAACTGACCTTTTATATTTACTCCTTCTTTTTCTAATTTTAATAGCTGACCTTTAGTTCTTAATGCTCTGTTCTCTGTGGCTAATATTGCTATTTCTTTTTTAAGAACTGCGTCTGTATTATTTAGTGCATTTTTAGCTTTAGTATTTTGGGTCTTTCCTAAATTACTTATCTTCTTGCCAACAGTATCTAAGTCCTTTGTAAGGTTTCTAGTATTCAGTTTTATATTTACTTCGTATTCGGTTGCCACTAATTCTTTCCGAAAATACAGATATTAAAAGTTTAGCGTACTTTGCGTGTTTGGGCTTGCCTTCTTGCTCTTTCGTAGGCTTCGTTTTCTCTATCGCCTTTTAAATCAAAGTAGGCACTCCAAGCATATAACTCCTGTAGAGACATCTTTTCTCTTAACTCTCTATGGGTATAGCCTAATTTTTCAGCTACAAAAAACTGTAAATAAATTAAATTATTCTCTTTTAAATTAGCTTTTTACGGCATCAGGGCTTTCCTCCTCGCCCACACCCTGCATCTTAGTCATAATGTCTAACAAAACTGACATTGGTATTTCTCTTCTCAGCACTGGTAAATCTCCTGATGTAAACATCTTTGCACCAGATTCATCTTCAGCTTTTGTAACAATAACTTGAAGAGCAAAGTCTAAACTTCCTTCCTCCTTACCTTTGTTCATAGCCATTAGTGTACTGTTTATTGTGTCTCTATCGGCTATGGTTAAAGGCGACCAAAATATTTTTAGTATAAGTTCTTTTCCTTTAAAAATAGCATAGCTATTGCGTTCTTCGACATTAAAAGCCTGTTTTAGTTTGTCGATTGCTCTTGTTGTTGGCATAAAAAGTTATATCTATTCCTGTAGTATAACTCAAAGACCTATTTATGTCTTTACTACAATACAGTCTGTGAAAAGCCTTCATCAAGATCCTGCTCTAGTGAAGTTTTCAAGTAGACATCGTACCAATCAGGCTGGTTAGGTATTGGAGTTGTATTTTTCCCTTGTTCAAACAAATCTTCGTACATAGACCCATCGTCAGGGTGTTTTTTCTCATTTATTACAAAAGCTGCATATTTTACTTCGTTTCCTATGTATAAATCCTCGCCTAGTTCAGTAGGTATCAGTTCTCCCTTTTGAGGAAGTTTACCGCTTGCCTGTTCTTCGGGATCACCCTGTCTAGGTTTAACAGCAGCTACAGGACTTCCTTTTTGTACTTTCCATGATCTGTTAAAAGTACCTGTCCAAAATGGACTTCTATGTTGCAATGTATAATGAATCTCTGATGCTGCTATGCTTTTGCCTATTAAGATAGCATCTTCTATAGCTTTAGGTAGATTCTTTATATCTTTACGCATTGGCTGTAAAATTGCAGTTGACTACACTCATAAAATGACTTTGATCTTCTGTAGTTATAGAGGTAGGTCCACTAATGCTTGATACTCTTGGAGTTACAGAAAAAGTATCGGAGTAATTGGAAGCGTTTACTGATGTCATTCCATCAATTACTGATTCGGCTATGGCAGCAGCTACCGCACTACCTTTATTAGATGGAGTCATAATTCCGCATCTTATTGTTCCCTCATAATAATCTAATGCTGCTCCTTGAGGTTGCATTGTTGATTGCGTAAAATCCAAGTTCACCATTACATATTTTTTATTCTTACCTGGAGTTGTGAAAGGCATATTATCAAACACCACTGTAACTGTGTTATCAGCAGTTGTTACTGCATTTTTGATTGCGGTTTCAAATGCTGCTCGTGCGTTTACTAAAGTCATTAGAAGATAACGTCAACTCTGAATAAGTATTCCTGACCGCCACGCAAAGTTCTTACATCTGTAATCTTTGCAACTCTGGTCGATCCAGAAAATGTGAGGGTTATTTCATCTGATAATAAGGGCTGACTGTCTCCTATGAGATCAGGGGTTATGTAAATTCTAGCTATGTTTTCTTGATAGCCTGATTCTTCAGTTGATTGTATAAACTCTACAGGAACTTTAATTGTGTAACTTGTATCGCTGGTAGTTACTGCACCAGTAGATGTGTTGTAGGAAGCTGATGCCTTTCGAGTGTAGATAATTGTTGTGTCTAATGAGTCTCCTAGTTGAGACACCACCTGTTTTGCAATCTGTTTTAGTGCTGTGTCTAGTTGTCCTGCCATTATCCTCTAACCGCCCTTAGTTGAAAACTTCCTGCTCCACCTAGCATATATGCTCCAAGGTAACTTTGTAGCCACGGGTAAACATCAAGAATATTATTTACTGATCCTGTTCCCTGACTTGCAGTGTTGTACTTAACTTGAATATCTCCTAATTTTACTTCTTCAAAGTTTCCATCTTTACCAGTAGTACCAGTAATAGCATCTGTATCATTTGCTAATGCTCTGGCTAACTCATATTGTGCATATTTAATATTGTTTGGTATTGCAGTACAAGCTAGTTCTACTCCATCTACCTGATAGTTATTTCTTGGAAATTTTAATGCCTGACTATCATCACATCTGTCTCCATAAAAAACTAAAGTATCAATCCATCTCGTAGCTGATATTAATGCTCTTTTTTTCTGGTCATCTGTTTTATTTGTCCACGTTGAAGAATCTGGAGAAGTATCAAAGTAATCATTAGCTTCAGACAAAGTGACATAACTATTAGCTGTTTCACTTTTTAAAGTTGCAATTATGGTAGCTGCCACGATTATTAAAGTAATTTAGTTTTATTGTAGCGTAAAGAAAAAACCCCACCAATATTTGATGAGGTTTGATGACCACAACTTAATGTTAACTATTAAAGAGTTGTATTATCAAGTGGTGTATTAACTGTTAACTGAACAATAGGAATTAAATCAGCATCGTATGTTAACGCCCACTTAGATGATGCTCCTAAATCAGAGTTTGTTGGGTTGTCAGCAGCATCATTCCATTTAGTACCCATAATGTGATAAGCACTATGGTAGTCAACAGACATAACATCTTGCTTAGATAAGATGTTTCTATCTGATTCAATACTTAGAGGAGATTGCTCGCCTTCAAGAATTGTTCCTGACTTAATTAAGTAGCAATAGAACTCCTTAATATGTCCACTAGAACCAGGAACTACAGAGTTAACTGAAGAATCAACGACTACATTCATACCAGCGAATTGACCTACTGATGTATCAGTAACGCCAACACCACCGCCACCCCACTGAATACCTGTTCCAGTAGATAATGCAGAAGTAGAGAATGTTAACATACCAACTTGATATAAGTAGTAAGCAACAGATGGATGAACTACGATTGTATCGAGTTCTTCGCCTCTTTCTCCAAGAAGTGATCTTCCTCTAGCAACTGTAGCTGCTGTTAAATAGTTAGCTTCAGCAGCACCAGAAGATGCAGCAACCGCTAAATCAAGAGCATTAGCTGATAGAGCAGAACCAAATAAGCCATGAAGATGATAAAACAAACGTGTTGAATTTAGTTTGTTAATTGCATCTGCAATTTGGTTTCTGATGTGACCCATTGGATCTTCACCAGCAGCCAATACAGCTACATCATCAACAGCATAAGCAAAACCTCTATGACAGATAGTTGCGATCTGCGTTCCTGTACCAATCTTCTGTGGTGTCAAATAACCATTGTTACTTGTACCCCATGTTGCTGTGCCATCTAAGATTTCCTCAGTTGGAGCGATTGGGTTAAATTCTGGAACTTGTATTCTTGTTCCACCTTCTGTTGCATCAAGAAGTGCATTACGCACAACAGCACCAGATTTTAAAAATGCACTACGTTCTTTGATAGCTTCGGAAACGTATGTGCTGAGATTATTTCTCTTAACGATGTCCGCTAATAGGACACCGCCAGAATAATTCTGAAACGGAGCAGCCATTCAGATTACCTTGTTACTTTTGCGATACCCTAGTCACAGACAAGGGGATTAGTTTCACAGAAACTAACTATTTTTGAGCCTCTTGCTTGAGCACTGCTGCAAGCTGCGGATCTTGTTCTAATAGTAGCATTTGTTGTGTGAGATTGCCCGTTTTCCAAGGGTTTACAGGTCCTCCACCAGCATTTGCCACGGGGCTAGGTCTAGCACCCATTCCTGCTGCTGAACTTGGCTTGAAATGATGCTCGTAACCACTGCCAGGGTTTTTGAGACTCATAAGATACGAAGTGAGATCCTGTTCTACTCCACCGTTTAGAACAACAACTTTTCCTTCAGCGTTCTTTTGTAACTTTCCCTGTAACAATGACAGCATTTGCTCTGCGTTTATAACGCCTTGATTGCTAATAGCTGCAAGTGCTGTTTGTTTTGTAGAAGCTACTTCGTGAGAATTTTTCATATCCTCAAGTTGTTGAGATAAAGATATTATCTGCTGTTCTTTATCTTGGGCTGTTTTATTAGCCTCTTCCCAAAGAGTTTTCCATTGACCTTGTTCCTCTAGGTCTTTGGTTCGTTTTTCCTCTTTCTGTTTATAAACATCATCTAGTTTTCCCTTGATGCCTTTGAATTTTTCTTCTGCTTCAGCAGCTTCTTTACGAGCAGCAGCTAGTTTTGCTTCGTATTCTGCTTTTACAGAACTGAGGTCAGGTGCTTGTGGTTGAGTTGGTTGTGAAGTAGTTTCAGCCACGGGCTGTTCAGCAGGATTCACAGAATCAGGCTGAATGACTTTTTCTTCGATTGCCATTAATTACTCAGAAAGTGGATTAGTAGTTTTCTTTTTTGAAACTTTCTTTTTAGTTTCAGTTGTAGCTTTAGTTTCAGCTACCTCTGGTTGAAATTCAACCATCTCCCATTTATAAGATCCATCAGATTGAAGAACCTTATTTAAAGATTTAGCCATAAAAATGTATGTACTTATATACTATTGTATCAAACTATTCGGATTTGACCTCATTTGCAGAGCGTAACACTTCTCCCTGGACTAAAATATCTCGAAACTCCTCTCTATCAATGACTTGTTGATCGAATAAAGATGTTAAGGCTGTAATATCCTGTCCGATTAGTCTTTCGATGTCGAAGTCTCTGCTGATTTTTACTTCTGGTGGTTCGATTCCAACATAATCGGCTGATAAATTGAAGGCTTTTTGAAGTTTTTGTTCAAGTTCCATAGATACCATTGCGAGCATAGAGTTGGTATCCACACGATCTAGTCTGCGAGCATCTGCTGATTCTGCAACAAATTTCTGTTGTGATAATGTACTGATTCCGAGTGTTGCCATCTGCATCTGTAACTCTTTGATTTCAGCAGATTGAGCTTCAAACGCACTGGAAGCTGGTTCAACATAGTATATTTTGTTACCAGGTTGAGTTGCCATTGCATAGTTTACGCTGATAGCAAGGTCTTTAGTCTGATCGTCATAACCTTCCATTACAAGCATTGGTTGAGATGCAACGTGCAAACTATGTATTAAATCAGCCTGTCTTTGAAAATGTGCAATGTTTAAATATGCAATATCTAATAAAGGTGGTTTGCTTACTAAATTATCTGTTTTACCAGAATAAATTGTAACTAAAGGTATTTCTCCAAGAGAAAATTCACCAGATTCTACCTGTTTATAGTCTTTATCAGATGATCCAGCTTCAAAACTGCCAGCAGAACTTCCATCTGAGACATCATACATTTCTTCTATCTGTTCTTTTTTACGAAATACTTTATAACTTCCTGGCTCGATTACTCTTACTTGGTCAAATACTTTTTCTCCGAACTGTCCATCTGGGAGCACAGCTTTCTCACCGAGTCTTACCTGTATTAAGTTTCCGTAATTTGATTCTCTATCTAGTCTCCAACCATATAAATTATTTGGGTCAACCTCAATCCAGTAAGGTCTGCGGTTCTGCTGGCGTTCTTCTGCAAGACTTACTGCTCCTGATGGTGCAGGATAATCTACAAGAATGTGACTTTGACCGTATGTGAGGGAGCACATTAGTAATCTTCTAGCGTATTCATCTAAATCTGACTTTCTCCCATCTACATCCATCTTGAACATTTCTGTCCAATAGGGATCTCCTGTGAGTGTTATTGGTTTTCGTAGTACAAGACCTGTGGCTGCTCTGATTAATCGTTGGGTGAATGGGGAAAATACAGCACGATTTACTCTAGCTAGGTAGGCATCATAATCTTCTCTTGGCTCTAAAGGTAAAAATGTTTCGCTGTTTGTTCGGAGGTAGTCTGTTCCTTCGGTTACAGCTTTCATTACTTCCCATCCCTTCATCATGTCTAGGACAGCCCTCGTGCGAGTAAAAGGACTGTCTATTCCACCTACAGAAGTAGATGAGATTATGTTGGTTCTAATTGGTCCAGGTACAGCGTAAGTCATTTAACACCTCCATCTTTTTAATGCTAACGCTTTTCTAGTTGGTCGGCCCTTTTTATCTTTCAATGGTCCAGGCATACCCTTCATACGAGCACAGAAAGATTTTCTTCTTGCTGCTCTCTTACCCGTTGGGTTCTTTTCAGTAACAGGTGCTTGCAAGTTGCTGCCTGTTGCACGATTATATTTAGCTCTACCTTTAGCAGTCAGTCCGCCCTTCTTAGACTTTTCGCCTCTTCCTATGGATAAACTGACTCCTTTTTTGCGTGGCATTATTTTCCCACCTTCTTCATTGTCATTTTATGAGCTTCGGTAAAAGTTTTACCTCTTAACATTAATTTTTTCATCTCTTCCATGTGCTTTCTAGTATGAGTGCCTTTCTTTTTGTGCCTAGCTAAAGCATCTTCCTGTCTTTGAGTTAAAGTTTTCATTTTTTCTTCCTCTTTTTCTTAGAACGTAACTTTTTCAAGTCAGCAGCAGTAATCTTATCCCGTGGTGGAGCAACCCTAGCTAATTTGCGTTGTTTGCCCGAATAAGATCCTTTTGGCATTAGACAGCAGAAGTGATAGCACCAGTTGTTATAAAACTAACTGATACTGTAGAAATATCACCAACAGTAGAACTAAATGAAGTTCCTGTAATAATTCCGTTAAAACTTAACTTTTTAGATCCTGATGTATCTATAAATAACTCAAAAGAAGCATCACCAGCATCTTCAGTTGTTAATACATCGCTAATAATTTCAGCAGTATCATCTCCAGTTGTTGCTGTATAAATAAGATCAACAGTACCAGAACCAGAAATTAAACTACCAACAAAACTTCTTGAGGTCGCACCATGGGAGGTAGTTTCTAGTGTGTCTTTTGTTGTATCTAAAGTCCAAGCTGTTGTAGAAGCTATAGCTCCAACTGATCCAGTTCCGTTATCGAAATAAACAGAGCCTTCTTCGCCACGAAAAAATGCCATGATTTTTGTGAAATATACTATATAGCACTATATTACCGTGAAACTGCAACTTTTACAGTTATTTTTTCTTCTTTTTTCGTCTATGTTGATAAGTTATCTTTTTACTACCCGTTTTTTCACGTTTAAACCTAGCTTTTTCGGCTGCGGTCATCTCTCCAACTGTCTTAGGTGTCTTACTTGAGACACGTTTACTAGGTCTACAGGCAGGATAGCCACGTTTTTCGCCTTTAGAACGACCACAAGGCTTACCAGTTTTAACATCTACCCAATTTTCTTTGAACCAACGGGTTAAACCGCCTTTAGCTCTGGGATTTGGGCTACTTTTTGCCACGTTTTTTCTCCACTCGGTAAGTACCACCACGTTTCTTATACTCTCGTACAAGCCACGCATTAGCATAAGCAGATGGGTAAACTTTAAATTTACGTTTAGCCTCTGCTTTTACTCTGGAGTATAACGCTTTATTTACAGGAACATTCACTACGCTTCTTACCTCCCTTCTTTTTCTTCTTCTTTTTCTTTGTAGTTGAGTGGTACATAGTAAGAATTAGGTATCTTAGTATATTCTAAACGAAGTTTGCCCTAGTGTCTCTGGTTTTGCAAGATTGAATTGTTGCAGACAAAGATAACCAAAAGCGTCAAAAGCATGGTCAACTCCAAGATTTTTGTTTGGCATACCTGTGTTTGGAGCGTAAGTCAGGGTGCGGAGAGATTTTATAAGTTCTTTACAACGTGGGTGAATTAAAGTTCGTCTTTCTCCTGCTGCATCATATAGTGCGGTGTTGATTGCAGTTACTTTGTCACGGACTTTCCAGGGTGAACGTGGGGAAGATACTGTGAATCCACTTCTACGCAGGATAGTGTGGTCCGTTGAGCCTACTCCTGATGTTTTTCGGGCTGCACCCGTTGGGTCGGGGCAAGCAATTATTCTTCTATCGACTCCATAACGATTTGTAACTTCTTCGGCAAAATCCCAGGTTGTTGCACCACCTGTCAAAATTATCTCGTCAAAGACGTATAGGATGTCTCGGTAGCGAACAGCACAAATTCCGCAAAGTGGATCTACGTTAAAATCGACCCCTAATAAAAGTGGGGCGATAGATATGTCCTCCGCTTCGCTAGAAATGTTGGAATCTGAAAAGGAGACTGCAACAAGACCCGTGAGATTCTCGAAACTTGCCTCGAACTCCTGCTTGAATGTTCTTCTATCTAGTTGGGCCTTGGCTGCTTCGACTTCTTCTTCTGGAACATTGCCCCCGTCTATTGTTGTAAAGCTCCAGCGTTTCCAGTCACCTGTTTCATCTTCTGGAACGTAACACCATAAATCGTAGAACCATGAGGCTGTACCATCTGGTGTGGATATGAATAGTGCCCAACCTTGTTTATCTGCGAGGGCTGGTCTGATTACTTGAAACCAGACTTCAGAATCCATGAAGGCTGCTTCGTCAAGTACTACTCCAGCGAGGCTTCGGCCACGCAGGGTTGTTGCGTTTTCAGTTCCTTTGAGTTCGATTAGCGATCCATTGATTAGTTCTATTTTGAGGTCGGTTTCGTTTTTGGCTGCTATCCATTCTCGTGGGATTAGTTTCTTTATTTCTTTCCAGGCTATGTCTTTTGCCATGCGGTAAGTGGGAGCACAGTAGAAATAGGTTTCGCCAGGGCGGTCTATTGCTGCTTTTAGGAGTTCGATACAGGATAAATAAGATTTTCCGAATCTTCTACCAGCGACCAGGACTCGAAATCGGTTTTTTGCGTTGAACACCTCCCCCTGTGCCCATCGGAGAGAAAGATTTTCGGCTGTTTTTGTGCTCATGTAGTAAAGAATAGCTTAAATATGAACAAATTTCCGTGTTTTAGTCGACTAAACAGTGTTTTTAGGGTTATTATTCAAGTATTAGTATTTATTTAGTCCGTGGCTCAAGCATACTATCGACCAGATGTAGACAGTCCAAACGCTCCGTTGGGTGGTAAGGTCTGTGGAAGAAGAAATCCAGATGTAGTTATCGAAGCAAGAAGGCAAAGATTGTATAATCGCCAGCTTGAAGGCTTAACAACTAGACAATTAGTTCTCGATCATGCCAATAAGGAAAATATTGGGGTGGATACAGCATGGAGAGATTGGGGCAAGGTAAAAGAATGGAACGATGAAGATTGGGAAAAGGACAGAGAAAAGATGATTTCACGACTCCAGGGAATGAGAATGAGGCTTTTTAATAAGGCTATGAAGAGAGGTCAGCTTCAGACTGCTGCTCAGATATTGGATTCGTTAGGGAAGGTTCTTGGGGAGAGTGAAGAAACAATTAATCTAAACACTCCAACATTATCTATTAGCGTAGAAGGAAAGAAAAAGTAGTCTTAATTCGTAGATTTATCAGTAGGTTCAGGGGCAATAAATTTATAAAAAATTTTTTTGCAACTTGTGCCCCATTTGTTGCGTGCGGTGTTTTGTGCGTGCGGTGGCTTGTGCGTGTGGTAGCTAGTGGAATACATAAGCAATAAAAAAGCCCGCGATTTTGCGGGCATGGTATCTGCTGCAGCTCCTTAAATTTTTATTTTTCCTGAACTGTTTTTTGTGGTGGGTTGTATTCTTCGATATGTTCGGGTGCAATATAGCTTGCCCCAAAAAATAGAATGATAAAAATTATCATAGCGAAAAATGATTTTTTATTTTCAATCTTTATTGATTGAGCTGTTCGGACTCTGGTGTTTGATGGTTGCATGATCTTAAGGGGATAGTATGAGGTGAGAGAATAAAAACTAGTCATTAATAGTTTTGTCTTTTAAATAATTTTTAGTAAGATCTACCATTTGATTAATTAATTCAACAGTGCAACAACTACCGAATTTTTTTAGTTCTTCTTCTGTTAATTGTTCTTGAATTTGGTCGTGTGGTAATTTCCAGTGATAGCGCGTGTATTGATTTTGTAATTTGTTTGTAAGTTCTCTTATCTTTTCTATTTGGTGTTTTTCGCTTTGGATTTCATCAATTAATAATCTATATCTAGATTGAATATTAGATCTGAATTTTTGACTCCATTGTTTATATGGTTTATAAACTCTTTCGAGTGATTCTTCAAAATTCATTAATCTTGAATACTCATTGTCTACTAAATGATTAATTAAATTAAAATCATCTTTATCTAGATTTCTTTTAATTGAATTTAGTTGGTCATTATCAAATGATAAATTTTTATCTTTGATGTTTGCGGGTGAGTTAGTTCTGTCCATAGTTTTAAAAAGATTTTTTGAATAAAAAATAAGTTTGATAAAGTTGCATTGCGGTTTCGTGTTTTCCCTCACTTGTTGATTTATTAATTAAATCTCTAATTTTAGATTTAAATTTTTGTTTGGCTGTTTTCATTTGATTAGTTCCTGAAGTAGTTTTATTTAATGTTGTCTAGCTTAAGAAAATGTTTAAAACAAATTTCTTTTACTATTTCTTGGTCTTTTTGATTTGGTAGATTTACTTTAAAATATCTAGCTTTATTATTCATAATTAATAAAGCATAATAAGAATAAAGTCCCTCAGCTATAGCTTCGATTAATTTAAAGCTTTCAAAATAATATTTATATTGTTTGCCTTTATAGTTTTGGATTGTATTATTTCTTTCCCATTGTTCGGGTGGTAATATATTTAATTTATCTAAATAATTTTCCTCATTTGTTACACTAGGTTTATAAGCGTTATACTTTTTTTCGTAGTGTCTTTGTTGTAGTCTTAACGCTTGTTTTCTGCTTACTATTTTACAGTCGGGAAATATCTCTAAATATTCTCTAATAGTTACATTTCTCTTTTTTATTAATGATGTCCATTTTGCGTAACCACCAGGTGTTATTTCGTCATTGTTTTCTTGGCCTGATAAATCATACAAACAAAATAAAAAATAATTTTCTTTGTTTATCAGTTCAAATTTTGCGAAATTGTCAACGGTTGTTGATTCCATTGTTTGAGCTCCTTTTTAATTTGGGTGTTTAAAAATAGGCATATTGCCTACTCTATTTTAACATTTATTTTCTATTAAACAAATACATTATAAGCAATAAAACACTTAAAATTTGATTTGATACACTTGAGATTTAACTATAAATTTTTAAAAAAATCCTAGTTATTGCAATGGGTTTGCGGTTTAACTAGTGTCTAAAATTAATAATCCTATAATTTAAAATGTGATAATGTAGTAATACTCATAAAAAATTTAAAATCATTAATTTTTTAATTGTTTTATTTTGGACTCAAAGTAAGATAATTTTATAAATTTGCATAAAAAAAGATCAGGTTTTTTAGTTCCTGATCTAGTTTTATTAGTTGTTAGGTTAGTTAATTATATAGCTAAACATAATTCTTTAGACTTATCTATAATATTTGAGTTTTTACCATAATAGTTTTGTTCCATTCTTATTCTTGCCTTTTCCGATTCGTCATTAATATTACTAGCACCCATTTGATGTGAGTAATAGTAATTAATTCCATTATGTAAGCTGTAAGCTGTTCTTCCATTTTGTTCAAATTCTCTATGTAGATTCTCCTTAATTTGTTTAACTTCAACTAAATCTAGATATGTCTTATCCCTTTGAGTTTTTAAAACTCTATCGGTGCATACCTTTTTATTTTTCCATTTTTCATAGAATAAATTTTCTAGCACTTCTTTAACTTGATTTTCAGATACTTTTTTTCCTACCATATACTTATATTCTTCTATAGATTTTGTAAATTCTCCTTTTTTAAAATCAATTATTCTATTGATGTTTTTAACATTATCATTAATAGATTTTGTATGTTTAAAAACTAGAGGGTTAGACTGTTTTAATTTATTCATTTGATTAAAACAAAACATTCTAAAATGAATAAATGATATATGACAACTAACACTAGAATCATGACTAGAAACAATTACTAATCTTAATTTGTGCGGATCGTCTTTTTGTACTTCTTGTATTGCGTTATCAATAGCAAGATTAAAAACAAATCTTTTATTGTCTACATTCATAATACTTTCAATAGTTGTTTTTCCCCTTATCTCCTGAATTAACTTTTTAATACTATCTAATTGCAGAGTTGTATATTGCATTTTTGGTATGTTTAAAAGTTGGTCTTTTTTATCGTGGCATATTGCCTGATAATCATTAATTTTAATTAATTCCCCTTTTTCATTTTTAAAAAATAAATCTCTCCTTACTGCTTCAAAATCTAACTCATTTTCACGCCAAATAATATTGAGATCTTTTTTAAAAGAATCATCAATAACATTTGACCCTTTAAAAATAGTTTCATTACTTGAGTTTTGATAACCTAATTTTTCCGCGTTTAGTTGGTTTTCTAAATTTTTAAAAAATTGTTGATTAGAAATACTTAATGTATTTTCTAGTTGGTTTTTAATTTGATTGTCCATTTTGTTTTTAAATTTGGGTTGTTTAAAATAACACTATAAGTAGTGTCTAGTGTATTCTAATTTAATATTGTATTAATAGCAATACATATATTTATATGTGAATATAAAGTAAATATTTTTATAAGTATTTTTACTCATAGTATCCAGTACAGGTTAACCTGTGGAAAACTCGCACTGTCCTGTGGAAAACTTTTTTCTCAAAATTTTCGGGAAAAAATTTTCATACTATCTTGCACGGATTTTCCCATAATAGAGTCACCAGCAGAATTTTCAGCAAGTCAGTAACCCTATGAAAGGCGATTTTGACTTTTTTCAGATTAACGTAGTAGCTGCTATGAATGGCGATTTTTGAAAAATTCTGAGAATTATCAGTGATAATTAACAAATGATAATTTACAATTTACAGAACACTACAATAGTACTATAATAGAATTGTTCACTAATCCACCTAAAATTATGGGCTTAGATATGTACCTTTTTGGTACGAAAAATTTTTCGGTTTTTACACGAAATAGTGTAAAACCTCCGCTAGAAAAAACATTTGAATTTACTAGCTTAATTAACAATCATGGAATGGAAAACGCTCCATTAGACTACGATACACCGTGGTCAAATTATGATATTAAGTTTCCCATCATGTATTGGAGAAAATCGAACCAGATACATCAATGGTTTGTTGAAAACGTACAGGGTGGTAAGGATAACTGTGCGGAGTACTCTGTCTCTTTAGATCAACTAAAACTACTTAGTAAAACTATCGAACCAGCTTTAGTTTCAACCGCAGCAGCCAGTGAGTTACTTCCTACTACTGAAGGATCTTTTTTCGGTTCTCAAGAATATGACGAATATTATTTTGAGGATTTAAAACAAACTAAAGAAAAAATTGATTCTCTCATTGCGTACCAGACAGCAGCCGAAAACGCTCAGAAGTGTAGATGGCTTAATTTAAAAACTCATAACGGCACAATGTCCACTGAGGAATTTAATAAAAAGTTCCCAACTCTGACTAAAAACGTACCATTTGATGATTTTATTTATTGGTCTAGTTGGTAATGGACAAACATCAAATAAATACCGCACTGGACAACATGGACAGATTCGGGGGCAGCTTTGTAGCTTCCCTCGCTATCTGCTATTCACAAGCCGATCCAGATAATCAAACCATACTATATAACGCGTTTGAGTCCACTTTTATTAAATACGCTAAGTTCAATGGATAAGGACACTGCTGAAAATTTCATTATGACTACGTTAGTAGAGAATGAAAAGAAAAAACCGAAGGATAAACTATCTAGAAAAGATATTGTTGATATTCTCACGGAAGATCATGGTGTTCCAATAGCCACTGCGTATAGATATTACAAAGATCAGCTAAATCTATACAAATGGGAAATTTCAAAACCCGATCCAGATAAACAACTTAAAGATAGTAAAGACGAAATACTCTCAAACATACTGGACTGTGCGAATGACTTTCACACTGACGGGAAGATTAAAGAGTATTGCAGCACTATCGACATATATTCAAAACTACTTGTGAGGTTTAAAAAACAATGAATCAAGAACTTTATAAAGGTTACGTTATTTGTGACCATTATGCCGAAAAAGATAACAAACTATGTTATCTAGTATGCAAAGACTATGGGAAGGTCGACCCATATTGGGAAATATTTTCTCAAGAGTACAAGACAGTGCGAGATGCCAAGTTCGCTATTGATAATGGAGAAGTACCAAATGGCTGATTCATTTATGCACAACCATCAATCTGCACTGGACAGCCAGCGTGAAGATGATGCAATTAGAGATTTGGAAGATGCGGGTATATATCCCGATCCAAATATACAAGAATCTTTACCTCATGAAAAAGAGGCCGAAGATTTTTATAACTCTGAAGATTATGAACCAACTGATCTTGAAATGCAGCAGAGTTTTGGTACTGTCTGGCACGATTGGATATGAGTAACTTTCAAAATACTGAACTTCTTGAAAACCTTTTTGAAGAAGCAAAACTATCTCTTTATAGAAGAGGTATGCACTTTATTTTTTCTAAGGAAGAAATAGAAGAGTGTGCAGCCAAGACAGCACGTTCCAAATTTGAGGATTTATCACAATGATTAAAAAAGTTCTAGTAACTCTATTAGTTACAGTGGACAGTGAAGATGAAGAAATTTGTCCCTCTGGCGATCCACTATCTGAAAATGTTGTACTTAATCACATAGATGATGGATTTATTGATCCTGTAGAGGAAATACATACCTCGCATATATCTGATTATGTAGAACATTCAAAACTTATTCAAAAAAGAATTGAGGACTTGTACCATGACTAGCGATCCAAACATTAATCATCTAATTACTTTATTTAAAGATGCTCATTCGAGGTCTATAGATAATATATGTACCCACCCATTAGATGCTGAAGATATTGAAAATTTAGCTGAAGATTTAGGGTATGATATTTTAGCTGAAACACTTAAAGAAAATAGGCTAGACAACAGCTAGTTCCTTAAGGTTTTTGTGGTAACGCTCCACTCTCTCTAAAAATAAACTTTTTGCTCCTGCTAGTTCGAGAGAACTCAGGAGTTTTATTTGTGGCTTACCACTCCTACGAGCTACTACAACTGCTCCGTATTTAGGTTTGATTCCTGTGAGATGTTCGAGTCCGATACTGTACGCTCCAAGTTGATGACAGAATTGTTCGATCATATCATCTGATCTAATTTCTTTTGCTGTTTTCCAATCTACTATGAATGGCCCATCTCCATCAATATCTAATAGGGCATCTGCTGTACCAGCAAATCCGTATCCTGGTTTATAGACCGAAAATTCTACGGCATGAATGGCCGTTACACGTTCCAGTATGAATGATCGTAAACCTCTTGCGTAGCCTGACGCACTCCAGCTAACACGCGGTGCGGATTCAACTGCTTTTTGTAAGCCCCACTGTGTGACTTTTTTCG
>VTLG01015110.1_pt1 | contig 16392 bp, 26 predicted proteins | sample 4694571 | NCBI WGS metagenome assembly VTLG01 (sample SAMN12604809, study PRJNA352737) | marine metagenome | biome: ENVO:00000447; feature: ENVO:00000209|ENVO:00000569|ENVO:01000036; material: ENVO:00002151; isolation source: viral sequences binned using virsorter ...
ATGTTTAAGAGTGTTGCTTTTGTAGGTGAATTAGAAAGAGCATTAAATGAAGCATTTGTTCGTGCCACAGCAGCAGGTAAAAAAGTTAATCCTGACGATTACAATCTAACTAAAATTGCTATGGAAGGCAACCTAAACAAACTATTTCAAGATACAGATAAGTATGGCAAAAAATTATTAGATGATACTATAAATAGAACACTGGCCTTTACGTACCAAAGGACACCAAATCGGGGTAGTTTTGGTGATCTTTTAATTAAGTCTATGAATAAAGTACCGTTCATGACGACTTCTCTTATGCCTTTTCCAAGATTTGTGGCAAATGCTATGAGATTTACTTATGAATATTCGCCTTTTTATTTACTAGATAAAAAATCTCGCGCTGCGATATTTGGACAAAGTGCTAATTATGAAGATGTGGCAAAAGGATTAGTGGGACTTGGCATTTATAATGGGGCAGTAGCTTTTAGAGAGAGTGAATTTGCTGGAGAAAAATGGTATGAAGGCAAAACTGCTGATGGAAGAACGTATGATCTAAGACCATTCTTTCCTGCAGCACCTTTCTTATTTTTTGCTGATCTTTATGTTAAGGCAAAAAGTGAGGAGTTTGAACCAACTGATCCAAACATTGCTCTTGGTGCTGTGCAAGCGTTAACAGGCACACAGATGAGGGCAGGTTTTGGTTTATACGCTTTGGACAAAGCCTTTGAAGATTACATTAATGCTCTTGAGAGTGAAGATAAATTTGAAGTAATAAAAAAGATTGGTGCTAATTTTGTAGGTAACATTGCTCAAACCTACACCATGCCAGCAACAATTATACAAGACATAGACAATACATTTTTTGCACCTGATGACTCAAGACTAGCTAGACAAACAGATAGTAGTGATCTTCAAAGTTTGATTGTTGCAAAAGCTGTGGCACGTTTACCAAGAAACAATCGCCTAGAAGAATTGATTGCAGAAGAATATGGTACACGTCCATCTGAAATATACGAATCTCCTACAAGAGCAGAACCAATTAGAAGAATTGCTCCTTTACGTAGGCAGGTCACAGGTATGCTTGTCAACGAAAGAAAAAATAAACTTGAAAAAGAAATGGACAGGTTAAAAATTAGAAGAAGTGACATGTTCAAAAAAACAAGTGTGCCAGAAGCTAACCAATATATATCCATGTTTATGGGTGAATATGCAACCCAATACCTTGTTCCTAGTGTTGTAGAAAGCGAATATTATAAGGCACTGGACAACGAAGGACAAAGAAAATATTTGTTGTTTCACATACGTCTTTATCGTGAAGAGATGATGGAAGTAGTCAGAGAATTTTCTCGTCAAAAGGGACCGGAAAAGTTTGGCTTTGATCCCATGACTATGGCAGAATTTAAAGCACTTGATCCATATTATCGTAAGATGGCTATACGACAATACGAAGAGTCTTATGGACCGATAGATAAAGAAAATCCTGCTGATCTTGATCTAATTATAAAGGCAGCAAAATATTTTAAAAGTAATAAATACTTTTCACCAGAGAGTGCGATACAATAAAAGGGGCAACTAAGCCCCTTCTTTTTTTGTCCAGTATTCTAACTCCCACCAACCATTAAAGTCTCTGACACAATCACATATAGTATTAGTTAGTGCCATACCTACGAGATATAACAACCACAAGCATATTGCACCACCTATGACATACTTAGCGGTTGTCACCAGAGCCTGACAAAGTACCCCTAGCTTTACGATCAGCCAGTTTTCGCAAATTATTTTCCATAATGTGACCAAGGTCCATCTCCATTTCTGCTGCAAGCACTGCACAATACCACATAACGTCACCAATCTCGTAAGCAATCTCAATCTTTTTTGCTTGGTATTCGTCTGGTGGTGCGCCATCTCTAATAAACTTTTTAACCTTGTTAGCTATTTCTCCTGCTTCACCTGTTAGGCCCAGAGTTAAATACTCTGTGGCCTTTTCTTTTGGAAAGATAGCAGTGCTACATGCTTGTTCTTGATATTCCGTTGCAGTAATACTATTCACATATTTCTCCTTCATCCATTGTTTAGCTTCTTGTTCTAAGTCCATTTAGTTTCTCCAAAGGGCGATTCATTAGATTGTCAAAGTATGCAGTGTTCCAACCTCTTTGCCACTCACGATATCCAGTAGCATCCTTTTTATTTATTGGATTTGCAACTTGATGAAAGAAATTTCCACGTAGAACAACACGACTAAATGCCTCATAACCATCTTCAAAGTTTTTTAACAGCTTTTCATTAACAACAGGTTGTTTCATTTGATAATTCCTCCTTCATTTTATTAGCTGCATGTATATTAAAAATATTGATAGCTTTTACGCGATTAATTTTAAACCACTCACCTCTACGCTCATCAGAAAAATGGCTAAAAGTTTTGTGCATCTCTCTTTCTTTAGCATGTCTATCTTCCGCTGTCAAGGTTGCTATTATAGAATAGTCACGAAAGGGTGACGAGGTTTGATAACCGTTAAGCCGATCTTCAGATGACACAGCCTTTCCAACTTTTACCCATTCAGGCCATGCATCATTAGCAATGATATACACTTCACCTTGCGATGTGCTTTCAATTTGTTTATGTGACCATGCATCATCTAGTGACTTATAGCGTCCCGGTTTGTGTAGTGGATGTGATTTAGGTATGTACTTGCCGTTGACAAACATACGACTAGTATTTTTACGTGCATGAGAGGCGATACGTCTACGATTACCATCACCGGGTTGAACGTACCACCATTCTCCATCCTCATACAAGGCATCACCTTTGGTGTAATGCTGATCGTTTAGCATCACTCCTCTCCTTTTTCGACAGAAGCGATTAATGCTTTACTAAAGGCATCCTCTGCTGCAACAAGCTGGTCAAGATTAAATCTTGCTTCTGCTATGCGGCCTTTCAAGTTACGCACTTGATTAACAAAATACTGTGATTGTTCACCAAGATCATCAAAATTATACTCCGTTTCATTAATCGTTATTTTGTTTTTTTCTGTCATCTTCTTTCTCCTTTTCTTTTAACCGCATCCACTCTTCGTATTGTTCAGATTTACGGGAAGGATTAGCTATTGCCCAACCCTTACCCTGTTTCCAAAATAATCTACTCATTGAAGTAGTTGTTTAGTATGTCAAGACGATCTTCGTGCATTGCAATTTTATCCAACTCTCCTTGCATTGCCTCCATAATATCAGAGTGTTCTCCAATACCTGCAGGATTACGTAAGTAGCATTCTATATTAGCAATATGCAACGATACATTTGCTCGTGCATGTTGTCTTAGTACTTCTATCATTTGTTCTCTCAATTGTCAACTCCTTTCTTTTTAAATCTGTGCTTAAAATATACGATTGCATTAATTACAGTGTTGGCAGTAATGACTATTATTAACCACCACTGCCACCATGTAGGCATGTCTACTCCTTCAATCATGCCGCGTTTAAATCCACTACTTCACAAGCATCTGCAGTGCAAGCCAATTCACGACCACCTGTTGTTGTGTCTTCTTTCTCATAGTCTTGCAGCCATGACCAATCAATAGACTTTGGCATCTTTGACACCATAGCATCATACTCGTCCTCTGTACAGTCTTGATATGGTGCTTGCTTATATGTGTGATCACTAAATGGTAGGAAGCTAATGCCTGACACTTCATCAAAGTGTTTGTACACCCATGCACCCACTTCCATCCATTCATTTTCCTTTACTGAAATTGTTACGCTAGGTTTATGTTCGCACCAATAACGCTGATAAGTAAGCCACAACTCAAGCTGTTCAATAGCCGACAAGATTGTGCGTGTAACCGCCCCACGTGGTGATGCCATTGGAAAGCTAAAGACTGTCGTAGACTCTGGCTTCGTAACATCTGGTTCTGCTGGCACTCCTGCACTAATCATAAACTGTGTCAATGGGTCTTTGTTATCACCACGCACAGTACGAATATAGTGTGGGTTATGCCTTGCATGGATGCCACTGGCACTGTCTACAAGCTGCGACACTGTACCACTAGGCTTGACACACGTGATAGCTGTTGACTGTGGAATACCAAGTTGTTCAGCCATAGCAGCGTTAGTCTCTACTGCCGTATCGCGCAATGATTCTAGTGTTTGCCCAATATTCTTACCAAGATGGGCTGATGTGCCACTAAGTAAGTCGTTGTCCATGATGCCTGTCAATGACACTCCAAGCAAACGCTCTTCCTCTGTGTTCTTCTTCCACACATTACGCAGATATTTAAAGTCCGTTAGTGTGGATTGGAATGTGCCTAAGATTGTAGCAAGGCGCACCTTCTCTCGTAGCGTCTGCTGCGTATCACTAGCACGTGCAACTACTTCTGATAAATTACAGAACTGATATGGGCGTAATATAATTTCACTGCAAGGATTGCAACCAAAATTATGTTCCACATCACGTCTACCGTTTTTAGCTGCCTGTACTTTTGCAGCCTCACGATTAAATATACCACGCTCACCTGATTTAGATTCGTACAATGCAACCCATTCACGCATAAATGTACCCATCTCTGGTTTACCTTTATATGCTACAGAGTTATTAGCCAGCGACCTTTGTGGTTCTGTGTCCCACCATTGACCTGACTTAGCATGTGCCATTTGATCATCACCAAGATTAGACAAGCTGATAAGAGCAGAACGGCGTACACCGCCTACTACTACAACCTCACCAATCTTGCACATGATGTCGTGACACTCAACGGGCCAAAGCCTACGACCTGTTGCAGCTTTGAACTTAGCTATAACAAAATCAAACAGTTCTTCTAGTGGTGCTGGACCACTGGCACGACCACCAAATGTCTTGAGCCTTGCACCTGCAGGACGCACCTCTGATACATCCCACTTTGGTACTTGACCAGCGTATAACAAAGAGATGAGTTCACGCAGAGACTTTGCCCAACCGGGGCGGCTGTCACCTACCTTGATCACTGTATCTGTGTCGTGCATTACTTCATTAACGATAGGCAATTTATCCACGTTCTCACGCTCTACAGAGAAGCCTACACCTGTGCCGCACATAAGTATGTACATAGTCTCATCAAAGGCTCTAGGACTGTCTACAGGCACATAGGAGCAGTTATATGCGCCTACATGGCAGCGGTCTAGCGCAGGACCAGCAGTCATCAAGGCTCTCATGCTAGGCATGATATCTTGATTAAGCACAGCCTCTTCAAGTTCTGCACGTAATTCATCTGACAAAGCATAACTATATGACTGTGCTAGATGTTCTTCCATGTAGTTAAAGTAACGCTCTACTGTCTCTACCCATGTTTCACGGCGTTGTTCATCTTCTTTCCATCTGGCGTACCGTGATAGCGCGATGAAGTTTTGATAGTCTGTTGGTAGATAATTATTCATCTGTCACTCCGTTATTGTTTTAATAGTGCGTATATTTGCACCTTCTATGTCATAAAAATATTCTTGTATTCCATCTTCTATTTCATCTCCCACTCTTCCATCAGCAGGAACTGGATATTCTTCTGTGTCAATGTCGATTGTAATAAATACTTTAACTCTCATCACTAGCCGCCACGTCTTCAATTAGAGTATTAAGATACCACTCTGCTTTTTGTAAATCTTCTAGTGGTTTACCTTTGTAGTCAAACCTCCATAAATATTTCATAATATTTCCTTGAAGGTAATATTTAAAATTAGGACCAAGCGCAGCTTGAATAGCTGCTATGCATTCAATGCCTGACTGATTATAATGAGGTGGGCTATCGACCATAGAAGGAGTGCCGCCAAGTTCATCTTGTTCAATTTTAAATGGCGCACCAGCTTCATCTGCCTTCATAGCTTGTTTCATATATTCTTCGTGTCTCATGCAGAACCTCCTGTTTTTGTATTGAATGTTAAATGAACGACATTACCATTGTGAGTAACATCATACGTTTTTTCTACGCCCATTTCTTCTTCTAGTTCTACATCAATTTCCATTTCATTGTCAACAACATTCATAACATATTCGTGAACAAGGTTACGAATTTCTGGAGACTCCTCCATTATAGGCACAGTAGAACACATCATTTTACAGAAGTGCATTATTTGATCATATCCTTCATCGTTTAAATCGCTATCTGGAGAAGGTATAATGGAAATATCTATGTCTCCGCTCCACTCACCTTTGTCATCAGAATTAGGTCTTATGCGTATAATAAAATCATTTCTTGTAATGTATGGTGCCTCTTCATCGTCACTCATTTATACCTCCTCTTTACTTTACTGCCTTTAAATTTTATAAACTTAGAATGTTTATTTTTTCCTTTTTCTTTTAACCAATCTTCTGGAATGATTCTATCGTAATACAAAAATCCATATTTTATACACCATTCAGCATAACTTGTCTTTGAATTTTTTTGTAATTTACTTTTGCTGTTTGTAAAAACAAAACGAATATCTAAGTGAGGATGTTGTTTTTGTATGCACCTATGTTTTCTTCTGTCAGCTACAGTAAACCTTCCTTTAGTTTCTATTATAATACCATTATGCAGCACGAAATCTGGAGTATAAGTCCGGTAAGCTAAATCTTCCCATTCAATTTTAATACCTTCATATAAAAATTTTACTTTTAATTCTTGTAGGTATTGAGATATCTTTAGTTCCAGACCACTACGATACCCGTTTTTTCGTGCTGCTCTATATGCTTTACTGTTAAACACTAGTAAGCACGTCCTCGCCAAAAGTCCATCGGGTCACGATAACCAATTGCTTTCAACTCCTCACGAAGAACTTTGTCTGCTTCGTTACGTGCCTCAATAGCTGCACGAACTCCTGCAGTTTTACGATCACGATACTCTTTACGCAAGTCATTAAGTTGTTGCTCTACAGATTTAATCTCTTCTGCTAGAGCCTCAAGTTCAAGTTTGTTATCCATTTACGTACTCCTCTTTTAAATTAGTATATGATACCATAGGTGGGTTTTGTGCTTTAGATAACACAGCACCACGTTCAATCAACCCATCCCAACAATCGAAACGATAGGAACAAAATTTACATCCATCATTAAGAATCATGTTACCTGTTTCTTTTCCTCTGAAAGTTTCGGGAACAGGCTTAAAACATCTTTCAAATTTATTATCTGTAACTTTATTAGCAGTTTCTTTTATTTTGGATATCTCAACATCAATGTCAATACCTTTAGCTGGAATATATTTAAACTGCCCATTAGCTTTATTAACTACCCACCAACCGCCAGCACGTTTGCCAGATGCCTTTGCATAGCCAGCAAGTTGACTAATGTATCCAAATCCATCCTTTTCTGCTAACGTATCATATGATTCAAACTTATGTTTGTAAGACCAATCAGACGCAGATTTAATATCGTCTACGGCATCATCCACAATAATATCATATGAGCCACTAATACTATGACTATCGACTTCCAGTACAACTTTATTAGAGTCTTCATATTTTATCCCCGCTTCTTTTAACAAGCCTTTAAACACTGCCTCCACAATGTCACCTAGCATCATATTCATAACAAAGGTGGTTGGCTTGGGAATTGCTGCTTCTGGTTTGTTTTTTTCGTACCAGAGTTGGCAGGTGGGGCGACCTACGTTAGACATTCGTAACTTAAAATCGCCTCCACTTTTACCACCAAACTGACGAGAAAGAGCATCCGCTATATCATTAGCCACCTGTTGTATGGTGGCCTTTGACATGGTTGTTTTTCCTTTTGTTGCATTCTCCATGTATTGATGCAACGCTAGTTCAGCAGGATGATTCATTATGCTGCGTCCTCATCTTCTATCTCAATGTCTACTAGGTCATCAAGAATTTCAGCATCACCATCTTCCATACGAGAGTTTGCTTTTTCTGCCCAAGAATTTACAATGTAGTTATTGTAGTTATCAACCCACGACATGAAATCACCGAACAACATCTGATCATCGTTAGTTAATTCTATAGTATTAGACACGTCTAATGACGCAATTGGAATATAAAACGACGCTCCTGTAGGAATCTTACGCTCAGATGTATTGGCTGTAATAATGTGTTGAACAGGAAGACGCTGCATCTTTGCAAGAGTTGCAAAAGGCACACCCATTTCTTTGAAAGCATCACGATTATCAATTTCCCATATGAAAGGAGTGTTGTCTAAGCTAACAGATTCACCTTGATTGTTTGTGGGTTCAGTAAGTTCAACCACACCAAAGACAACACGAACACGTTTAATTTGTTTAATTAAATCCTGCATCTTTTGGGGCAATGCTTTAAAATCTTTGATATATCCAGCAGGTTTACCACAATTAAAACCTCCATCATTATCTTTCAAGTCTATATTAAGAGAGTCTGCCATGACACTTTTAATAAAGCGGTTAGGAGAGTTTGCTCCACCTTGAACAAAACGCTTGTACATAAAGCGTTGCATAAACGGGCGTATCTTTACGCTAGAAGAATAGTATGTAGGACCATCTGGGATTTCTAGTTTGTAGCTACCTCCAGATACAACTTCTACGTTTACATTTTTACCATTTACTTCAGCAGTTCCCATGACGGGAGTGTGATTAATCCTAAGTCTGGCTAATGAACTAGACTTTGATTGTGTGACTGCTTCATGGGCTATACCCATAGCTTTAGCCATAGCTGCATAATTGTTTGTATCTATTGTTGTCAACTGTGTCATATATTTTTACTCCTTCTTACAGTTAAAGAGACATAGTTATATCACGCTACATCTTTCGTGTCAAGCCAATTTGGACCTATTTTTGCTTCTAATAACAAAGGAACATTAAAGTTTATTCCCCACCTACCAGCTATTAGATAAGGCAATTTTTTGTTAGTATCATTTATTATGTTAATTACATCTTTCTCTTCATTAGGATGAACATCAATAACAATACTATCGTGTACAGTATTGACGATACAAGAGTTAAATTTTTTCAAGGCATCGTCAATATAAATTAAAGCTAATGGAACTATATCTGCTGTTGCAAAACTTTGCACAGGATAATTTTTTATTTGTGTAAAGTGTGACACTCTACCACTAGCCTTACGAATTACGTTAGGAAACGAAAACTCTCTGCCACTAGGTGTTTTTATTTTCTGTGTCGAGATAGCTTCTTTAGCCAGCTTGGAGTGCCATACGGCAACTCCTTTGTATTTCTCATTAAAGTGTTCGTAGTAAGACGCTTCCGCTCTCGTTCTCCCAAATCCCGTTGCTCCATAAAGCGGCGCGAACGTGTGCGCTTTTGCATCCTGTCTACTCGTAGGTTGACCAGCTTTACTAATAACTTCAGCGGTGTATGCATGTACATCAAATCCAGTAGAAACTTCTTCAATTGCAACTCCATCTTGAGATAAATATGCAGCCGCCCTAAATTCAAGTTGGGCAAAGTCTGCTTCCATAATTTTGCCATTTTTAAATCGTGATACAAACACTTTTTTAACAGGAAACGTACCTCCTCGCGGCATGTTCTGCATGTTTGGATCAGCACCAGAAAGACGACCAGTCGCTGTGCGGTGTTGTAATAATCTCACATGTAACTTACCATCTTGTTTTGTATGTGTTTTTATACCATCTACAAAAGACGATAGGTATGTATCCACTGCACTCAATCGTCTAACTTTATAAAGAAACTCTACGGCATCGTTCATTCCTTTTGTTCTTGCTGCTCCTTCTAAAAGTTCAAGATTTATTTTGCTTGTAGTAAAACCATTTGCACTAGCCCACTTAGGTGATGGTGGTTTAAACTTAAATCCAGCCGTGACTGTTGTAGGATTAAATATAAATCCATTTGTCAAACACTCTGCACACTTAGTTGGTTTAGCAAATGGCTGACCATTCTTTTTTGTTTTTCTAATATATCCTGTGCCGTTGCAAGTAGAACACTGCTTTGCAACAGTCTTATAAATCTTTTCTGTTTTAGTTTTAATCATGTGACGAAAATCATCATCAGTCATGTAAGGATCAATACTTGCTGACCAATCTTGTTTGTCTAAAACTTTGCGCCCATAAATAACCCAAGATAATTGCTCTGGACTATTTAAATTAATAGGAGTATCACCCATAGTTCTGCGAACAATAGACTGTAACTCTTTTGTTAAATCCTGTCTTTCATTTTCAAACTCTTTTCTAACTTGCTCTAGCACATTTAGGTCTACCTTAAAACCTCTTTGATATATTAGTGCCAGACGCACTGCCAACTCATTAGTCAGATCAACTGTACCACGCAGTCCTGCATCTGCCTCTGTGTTGAGGCGATACATCAGCTTATCAGATAACTCTTGTGTAGCATGTAGGTCATGTGACAGATACGATGCAAGCAAATCATATGGTATGTCACGTGTGCTGTATCCTTTTGCAAAGTACTCCTTGAGTGTGTCTTGCTTACGTGTGCCAAGCAAGTACCTGTCTGCACAAGCCTCAAGAGATAGAGGTTCTTTAATGCCACGCTGTAACACATACTCTGCTAACATAGTATCGAATACAGGCCCATCATATTTAAATCCAGACTCCCACAGCCACAATAAATCATACGCAGCATTATGACAGATGATGATAGTAGCTTGATCTAGATACCATTGTACACGTTCGTAATGATCTTGTTGACTGGGAACATCAGCGTGATCAAATGGAAAGTGTTGCTCCATACCTTGATCAGTCAATACACCAATCATGGTCAGTGAATTATCTGGTTCAAATGGATCAAGATGCATTTTACCATCTCTGTTAGTCACAGTGTTTTCAATATCTATCGTTAGTTTCATTACGTTACTCCTTATATACGTAGTTATCAACAAAATGCTTTAAGTCATTCTTGTGCCTATACCATTTGTTTTTTCCTAGTATTCTCCATTTGTTGTCAGCAAGACTAACAATAAACTTTTTATTAACGAGTGCTAATCCATAATCATAGTCTTCTACTACACCACAAAGCTGTATTAACTCTATTAGTTTTCGTATTCTATGCGCTTCTCTTCTATGTCTGTTAGAATATTGCAACTTGTGGTCATTGTCCTTATCACACTGCTTGGCAGCTTTTTCTGCCTGTATTAATAACCACTCTAAATCTGGTATATCTGACTTTCTGTACTCAATGTCTTCTCCGTCACATATACAATCTTTATCGCTGTGTGTCATGCTGTATACCTCGCTGTTTGATATTCAAGTTCACAGTGTACCACACCATGCCATCCTGTCAATTTATTTTTTACGACATTTATGTGGCGTTGTGTGTCTTCTTCTTCTTGCCCATCAACCACAGGATTCTTAGCAATGAGGATCATTAAGTCTGCTTCAGCAGCTTTACCAGTACGTGATCCTTCCATCATGGACTGATTAAGTAATACTTTACCTTCAGCGTCGGCTGATAGCTGCGACATATAAAACATAGCGCACTCATGTTGTTTTGCAATCATACGTGCATGTACAGCGTTAGCTTTTAGTGCCTCATCTGTACGAGCAAAGCCACCTGTCTTTGCAAACTTATCACCCATGTCAAGTAACACAATATCTGGCTTATACGATTTACACACAGACTCGACCCAGTTCATATCACGTCCTGTTGCATCCTTAATTTTAATGCGTTCTTTTACAGGCGCATATAACTCACGTGCTTTAGATGGACTGTCCTTTATTTCACGCATCGTCATGCCTGTTGCAGCAGTCAAGTATCTTGCACCCACACGATGGTAGCCTTCCTCATTACATAGTATAATGCAGTTAGCACCTTGATGTGCAAATCCACCCGGAGCAGCAATCAAACTAGCGTGAAACGAAGTCTTACCAGTGTTAGGCCGCGCACCAATTTCTATTAGATGACCAGCGTTAACACCTTCTACTTTACGTGTCAGACTGTGAATGTTGAAAGTCCAACGTGCTTCTAAATCAGCTTTTGCCATGAGTGTTTCCATGTCAATGTCATCCCATTCAATATTTAGATTAGGTGTGAAGTCATCGCCATACTGCTCAAGCAACATACGTAGTGGCTCAAGGCTAGACTGATCTCCATTCACGTAATCAAATCCAAGATTAGCGATGTCTTCTCCAACAACTTGTTGGAATAGTTTAGATAAAACCTCCTGTGCTATGTCACTACCCATTGGTGTTTCACACTTAATCTTATGAAACAAAGCAGAATAGGCTTGCTTCTGTGCTGTAGTTAAAGTTGGATTGTCTGACATAAACAATGCCTCAATCTCATCTGGTGTTACAGTACGCTCGTATCTATCCATAGCTACATCAATAGATTCTTTAATCCTACGAACGTCTTTGCTAAATAAGCGGTTTGGACACTTTGAACCGCGATGATCGTCATAGAACGATCTGTCCATTAAACTTCTAATCAGTGATAATTCCATTTAAATTCTCCACATCTGTCGGGTTACGATATTTCAAGTCATCTACTAAACGTAGTACACGAACATCGTTTACATGACCACGTAATTCCTTTGCCATCTGCAAAGTCTTTGGTAGCGCATCGGGGTCTAATGCTACTATGGCTGTTGAGAACTGCGCGAGATACCTTTTATGCGACTCTTGCAAAGACGTGCCTAAGAGTGCAACCCCGACAAAGGCTGGAGAAGCAGAACCAACAACTGCTGCACTCACACAGTCCTCAACAACTACTGCGACATTACCACAACCATACGTGTATGGCAAGCCACTTTTTCCATATTTTTTCCACTTAGGTAATCTTTTACCTAATGATCTTCCTGTTGCATCAACAATAACGCCATCCATACGCACTGGAAACACAACTCTATCTTCTTTTACATCATACAACAAATCTAATTCTCTATCATCAATACCCCACTCGTAGCACCACTTGATTACGTGGCGAGGATTACGATCCGAAACAATGTAATTAGGTAATTCAAAAGTCTCCTCTGCAAAATCTTTTGCGCCAGAAAAACCAGCACGAATATCACTTACAGATAAATGAATCCTGTCTCCACCTTTTACATTACAAGAGGCTTTATAGCAATTCCATACAAGAGAACCCATGTTATTAGTTATCGTAAATGTTTTGTATCCTCCACAGTTAGGACAGTTCATCCTTTTTGTAGTGCCATTGTCTATATCAATATTAGATACAAGATCACTTACAGTGTTATATATATTATTCATGTAATATCACCTTCCTTTGCGGCACTTGTAATGCTTTTACCATGTAACTTTCGCTCTGTCAATGCGTAATTTGCACTTGTGTACGTATTTTTCATGTATGGTTTTACAGATTGTGGATTAGCATGTCCTGTAACCGACATAATTTGTCCAATACCGACACCTGCTTCTACCATCTCTGTTGTTCCTGTGCGTCGTAGGTCACTTAAACGTAACTCACTAGGCAGACCCACCTCATCCATCAATTTACGTGCATGTAAAGGCAATTTGTACATTGTATAAGGCTCGTAGACACCACGATATGGGTGTGGTCTAGGTGCAACATACTCTTGAAAACCAAAGTCTTCCTTTTGTTGCACCAACATGTCAAGCAAGTCCTCATCAATAGGCAATTCAACCTCTGCTCTACGTTTAGATTGGCGTATGAAAACTTTTGCCTCATCTAAGTTAACATGCTCCCATTTCAGTGTGCGCATATCACCCACACGTTGACACCAAGCATACGCCATGTGAGCAATAAGACCTATGTTACGTGTGCTAAAATCGCCATAGGCGGCGTCTAGGAACTTTTGTATATGACACCTAGTCCATACCACCTTACGTGGCTGTGTGGCTCTCCTACGCACGACAGAGAATGGATTTATCACACAGTGTTCCATTCGCAGTGCATAATTAAATAGAATGCGAGACACAGACATTACGTGATTCGCAAAGGCAATGCCGCGATCACACCATTTGTCGTAGGCTAACTTAGCTTGCTTTGTAGTTATTGTTTCAAAGTCTCTGCGATTAAATGTCGCACCATCAATACTGGTAGACGCCAGCACACCTAAAAAATAGGTGTACTGATTTTTAGTATCATCTCGCAAGTTTTTAAAATCATGTGAAGAATAATATTCTTCGATTAACTTGTTGAGTTTCATTAGGCTGCTGCCTTGACATCCAGTGATTTGAAAGCAGGTGTACCAATCCAGTTGGCTACTTCTACCTCACGCTTAAACATGGTCACTGCTTGTGTGTCATTGCCTGTGTTGCGTAGAAGAAAACCATTCTGCTCATCTGCATATGTAGCGTAGTTAGTAAATGCAGAATAGAGAGCAAACAAATTACGGCCACGACTTGCAACCTCTTGATTATACAAGACATTCATCTTCTCTGCTTTTCTCTCTGACTTCATAATAGTCTCAAGAAGTTCCTTAACATTTACATGCGCGATGCTAGTATTAGCCCACCTTTGTAGCTGTTGTGCTGTAGCATTGAAGTCCTGTTGTGACTTTTCTAACTCAACAATAAATCTGTCGAGGCTAAAGTTACTGGTGTTCTTACGCATAACTTTGTTATGATCGCCAGTAATTATGCCATTGGTACAGAAGAAATCAATAGCACCAAAGATAGCAATGTTAGAGCAAGTACCATTGACACCATGCAATGCAATGATGCGCTTGACCAAAGAAATTTCTTTTACGTCATTGGCAATAGTAGTCTTCATATTAGGCAACATGATGTCAAGCATAGCCCAACCATCTTTGTGAGCAGATTTCCAACGTGCCTCTGCACCTTCTAACTGATAAGGCTTGAGTGTATCTGTCGTAGTCGAAATAACATCACGAAAAAAATCGCCATGTGATACACATTTAAAATCTTTGCCGACAATACCGATGTACTCATTAGTGTCAGTATTAATGACATACTTTTTATCATCTACCTTCGTAGGCTCAAAAGCTACGTCAAAATCTAGGTGTTCTGGAATATATTCCAACATTTTAGTCTCCTTTCGTTAAGTGATCTCGTGTTATACTATATATTTTACACACAGTCAATGCTAAATTAGTCCCAACGATAAAATATATGTTCACCTATTTGTACTATAGGTGTTTTACTTTCTGCCCACTCAGGCAGAACATAAGTGGCGTGGTAATGTGTCGCACCTTCTACAAAGTCATCAAGATTACCATAGTACACACCATGCGCAATCTTTATTGCCATCTGCCATGCACCTTCATCCGGTGTAGCATCTGACTTACCATCACAGTACCAGCTAAACTGGCAACGATGACGCACAGGAAAGTCAACATTCCATGAGTATGTTGGGCCTTGCATGACCACCTCACAGGCTGTGTCAGGATACCTGTCGTCAGCGACACGGTTCATCACCACCTGTGCCACCGCAACCTGCCCAATAAATGGCTGGTCACGGGCCTCGTGATACACGTTGAGTGCAAGGCATACTAGTGCTTCGACAAACATCAACCTGCGTCCTCATCCCACTGATAATCTATGTACCAGTTGCGTGAAAAATCTTCATTACTTGGTTGGACTAAACCGAAACGCCTAGCAAGAAAATCATCAGCACCATTTAGTTCACAGACGGTATCATAATCAATAGATGCCTTGTCAGATGTGATATTGTTAAAGTCTTTGATGGCATTGACTATGTTACGCATACGTTCAATCTCATAGCCTTTTAGTTTTATCTTACACTTTTTACTTTTCATTATTTATTCTCCCTTTCTCGCATAAGTTGTTCAAGGTTTGCCTCTAGCACGTTACGACAGGTGATTAAATTACCACAGTCTTGTGGTTCGATGATACTGTCTAGGTAATCTATCTCATCCATCAATGCGTGTATGTGCATATGTTGTAGTCGTCTGTCTTGTAAAGTTTTTCTAGCCATTACATAAACCTCCCTATCAATCCGATTATAAAGTGATACAAAAACCAGCCTATGCTGGCCCAGATACACGCAAACAGCAACATCTCAATACCATCATGCGTGAGGTAGTAGTGCTTTGCTTTGTGCCAATAGTTAGTCATGCTAATCATCCTCTCGCAAAAACCCTTTTAGTCTTTCCTCTGGGTCATCTAAATATTGGAACAAACATTCAATGGCTGTATAATCGCCATCATCTGCATCTAATTCTATTTGATTGACTACTGCAATCAGTAAACCTACGTCTATCTCTTTATCACTCATGCTCACCTCCTAATCTGTCTGGTCAATGGCTACTAATTCGTAGTCACCAAACATATCACGCACATGGTTTTCACTGTATGCATACACATATACATACGCATCTTCACATAGGTAATGACCTACAGATAAGCCTTGCTCCTTTGCAAATTCAACGTAATACCTATTCATGCTCACCTCCTGCATCTAATATAGCCCAATACTGGTCAAATGTATATACTTGTGTGTCTGTCTCTACGTCCATTGGATATGCACCAAAGTGGGCATAGTGGTCATCTACGTAGTCTTTGATTGCTTTATAGTCACTATTCTTGCTCATCTTATAT
>VTLG01001933.1_pt1 | contig 16389 bp, 9 predicted proteins | sample 4694571 | NCBI WGS metagenome assembly VTLG01 (sample SAMN12604809, study PRJNA352737) | marine metagenome | biome: ENVO:00000447; feature: ENVO:00000209|ENVO:00000569|ENVO:01000036; material: ENVO:00002151; isolation source: viral sequences binned using virsorter ...
ACTGATCTACATGTAGGTTACGAAGGAGACGTAGGTGACTTAGGATACTACATCCAAGGTGGTCCTGCTATCGTCGGAGCAGACGGTGTAGATAGTACCAATGAATTCTCAGGCAAGTTCGGAGCTTCCGTAGCTGCATCTGAGAATCTAGATGTGTATGGTGAAGTATCATTCATTACTGATGAAGATGCTGATAATGCATACGGCACCAAAATAGGTGCTAAATATAACTTCTAAATTTTAACTATGGCACATCAAACAGCAGGAATGGTAGCTTCGGTCACTACTTTATCTCCTGAACCTGAAATTAAAGACCCAGTAGATACAAACCCTAGTGACTATCAACCTCCTGGTGTTGATGAAGAACCTCAATCTTTGGAAGAAGCTCTCACAAGTTAGTGAGTTATGGTGGGGAGTCTTCGGACTCCTCATCTTTATAGCTATGGTAGAAGTTATGCACACTAACTACCATCATAAAGCTGCACCTCATTGTGCATGGGTAGAGACACCTCAGAGTCGGATCTCTATCTAATTGGCTTTGGCCCTCTAAGGAGGATACCCTTAGCCGTCTAGACGGTGGGAAAGACCACAACAAAAACAAAATAATCGCGCAAAAAATTTCAGCTGAAGACCGTTAATATTTAATCTTTATCCCTAACAATGGCTCATCAGAATGCATCTCTGCTGTCTTCATTGACCGCACCAGGTGCTGATAATGCGACCCGCGCAGGTAGTACCTTTACAACTACCGAGCGTAGGGCTTTATTCCTCAAGCTATTTAGTGGAGAAATGTTCAAAGGTTTCGAACGCAATACAATTGCTAGAGACCTTGTAACCAAGCGTACCTTGAAGAACGGCAAATCATTGCAGTTCATCTTCACAGGTAGGACCACAAGTGAGTATCATACTCCAGGCCAGTCCATACTTGGTAACACGGACAATGCTCCTCCAGTAGCTGAGAAGACAATCACTTGTGATGACTTGCTCATCTCCAGTGCATTTGTATATGAATTAGATGAAGTTCTCTCACACTATGATTTACGTGGAGAAATTTCAAACAAGATTGGTTATGCTCTAGCCGAGAACTATGACCGCAAGATCTTCCGTAAGATCACGCAGGCAGCTCGTAAAGCTTCTCCAATCACCAAGGCCAACTATGTTGAACCAGGCGGAACACAAATCCGTGTAGGTTCTGCTGGATCCCCAGCTAAAACTGAAGGTCTTGATGCAGATAATCTAGTGAATGCATTTTATGATGCAGCGGCAGCATTAGACGAAAAGGGAGTAAGTTCCCAAGGTCGTGTAGCCGTTCTATCACCTCGTCAATACTATGAATTGATCAGAGGACTAGATGGATCTGGAATCGGTGCTTATCTTGTTAACCGTGACGAGCAAGGAGATGCCCTACAATCAGGTAAGGGTGTATTCGAAATCGCTGGTATCAAGATATACAAGTCAATGAATGTACCTCACTTCGGACAGTTCGGTGTTAACTACTCTGAAACTGGAGTGACTTCTCCTGGAAATACAGGATCATTCGTTGAAGCATCTATGGCTAACGAGCACAACATTACAGTTAACAACTACGGTGAAGGTTCTAAGTTCAGCAACAGCTGTGGCTTGATCTTCCAGAAGGAAGCTGTAGGTGTGGTCGAGGCTATTGGCCCACAAGTTCAAGTAACAAGTGGTGATGTATCCGTGATTTACCAGGGTGACGTAATTCTGGGACGTTTAGCAATGGGCGTAGATACACTCAATCCTGCTTCTGCAGTTGAGCTTTATGCTGGTGTTGCAAACGCATCTGGCGCATCACTTACCGCATGGTAAGATGTACTTTATGGGAGTCTTCGGGCTCCCCTTTTTTTTATCGATAATTTTTTATGGCTTCCACGACAACTGATACCGAGACCGAACTCTCCGCTGTAAATGCAATCTTGGGAGCTATTGGTCAATCTCCAGTAACTTCCTTAGTATTTACTAACCCAGAAATATCATTCATATATAACTTATTAAGAGATGCTAACGTTGATGTACAAAACGAAGGATGGCATTTCAACACTGAAAAACATGTCCAATATATACCAGATGCTAATAATAAGATAGTAATAGGTGATGATATTTTAAAGATAGATGTTTCTAAAGGATGGACACATAGACAATACGATGTTGTAAGAAGAGATGGCTATTTATATGATAAATACGACCATACAGATGACTGGTCTGAATTAGATGCTGATGGAATAGATTTAGATATAACTAAATTAATTACTTATGAGAATCTACCCTCTGTATTCAAAAGATATATAATAGCAAAAGCTTCAACTAGAGCAGCAACACAATTAGTAGGTAACCCACAACTAGCCAGACTATTAGGATCTCAAGAGATGCTATCAAGAGCTGCTGTTATGGAGTATGAGTGCAATCAAGGTAACCATTCTATGTTTGGTTTCCCTGAAGATACTGTTTATACTACTTATCAACCTTGGAGGAATCTTAGAAGATAATGGCAGGAATCACACAAACAGTTCCTAATTATGTAGGAGGGATATCTGAACAAGCAGATCAACTAAAAACACCAGGTCAAGTAAAAAGTATACTGAATGGTATACCTGATCTTACTTATGGTTTATATAAAAGACCTGGTACTAAAAGAATAGGTGCCGCACCTTTAGCTACCAATAAGTATGGTACTACTAATATGGCAACAGGTGGTTCTTGGTTCCACTACTACCGTGATGAAACAGAAGGAGCATATTTAGTCCATGTAGACGAAGGTGGCAAGACTAGAGTATGGAGCTGTAATGATGGTTCAGAAAAGAATGTATGGTATGTAACAGATAACACAGTATATAATGCAGGTACTGCAGCCCATGCATCTATAACAAATTACCTTACACCTAGTACAGTTAGTGGTGCAGCACAGACCGAAGATATACAGGCATTAACTATAAATGATACTACCTTCTTAAACAATAGAAGTAAAACTGTTCAAACTGAAGGTACTACAGATGCCAGACCTGATACGCATTGGGCATACATAGAACTACAACGTACAGAAAACGGTAGACAGTATGCTTTAAATATGAATGATGGAGGTAACCAGACTCATACTATTAACAGAGCTACTAGGCTTAAAATAACTTCCAATGGTGCTACTGCTAATAGTGGTGACGGTACGGGAGATTGCCCAGGTATTGGTACTCAGGTATGGGGACAAGGTGCAAGTGAAGTAAGTAGTGCCCCAGGTGGTACTAATAACTTAACATTCAGAATTACAACACAAGGTAATAATGGAGTTAGTCCTAATGCTAATGCTGATGATGCTGGTATAGATGGAGACGGTTATAGGTGTGCTTACAGTAGTACAATTACTTTATTACATGGTGGTGAAGGTTGGGTTACTGGAAACTCAGGTACTGTAACTTTAGATCAAGCTAAAACGAATTATAATTATACTGTAGAAGTAAAAGATCATGAAGCAGTAGATGTAACAGTAGGTGGATTAGGTGCAGCCGGTGCTATAAGACCAGCTCCTACACCATTCGATGCAGATACAGCTGTAACAGTTGATACCATTCTTGGTAGTATTGTAGGTGCTATGCCTTCTTCAACTACCTGTAAAGTTATTGGTAATGGTATATATGTAACTAGATCAGCCGCTTTTAATTTGGAAGTAGTTGATCAAGACCTGATGAAAGTCAGTACGAATGAGGTAAATGATTTAGGAGACTTACCTAACCAATGTAAACATGGTGTTATTGTTAAAGTAGCTCAATCAGAAAACTCAGATCAAGATGATTTCTATGTTAAGTTTAAAGGGGATAATGATAAAGATGGTCCTGGTTCTTGGATAGAATGTCCTGCACCTGGTATTGTTAAAAGCCTTAATGGGGCTACAATGCCTCATATACTTCAAAGGCAGACTGATGGAGATTTCTTAATTAAAGAATACACATGGTCAGATAGAGAAGTAGGTGATGACGTTACAAATATTAAACCAAAATTTGTTGATCAAACAATTAATAAAGTTCTGTTCTTTAGAAATAGATTAGTTCTTTTATCAGGTGAATATGTTGTAACATCGAGGGCTGGAGCCTTATCTAATTTCTGGGCCAGTACTGCTTTGGCAGTTAGTCCTGTAGATCCTATCAATATATCTTGTAGTTCTTCATTCCCATCTGATTTGTATGATGGAATAGAAGTAACTAGTGGTTTACTTGTATTCAGTTCTAACCAACAATTCTTATTCTCATCCGATGATACTGTCTTAAATCCAGACACAGCTAAACTAAGAAGTGTATCAACATATAACTATAATAAAGTTATGTCCCCTATTTCAATGGGAACAACTATAGCTTATGTAGATAACTCTGGTAAGTATAGCAGATTCAATGAGATGGCTAATACCAGAAGAGAAGGTGAGCCTACAGTTGTAGAACAAAGTAAAGTAGTACCTAGTTTATTACCTAAAAGTTTGAATCTACTTACCAATTCAAGAGAAAACTCTATGGTATTGTTTGGTAAAGATACCTCAGATATTGTATATGGGTTTAAATACTTAAATGTAGGAGACAGAAGACTACAAGGTTCTTGGTTTAAATGGAAGTTTAACAATAATCTTAAGTACCATTTTATTATAGATGATGAGTACTTCATGTTGGATGAAAACTTTTTCTTACAAAAGTTAAGTATAATACAGCAAGATGCAGATGCTGATATAGATGAGAATGGTGTAAATTATCTTGTACATTTAGATAATTATACTACTATAACGAATGGTGGTACTTATAATGCCGTAACCAAGTTAACTACATTTAGTAATGTTACATGGATTCCTAGTGTAACTACTCCTAATGGTAAGCTTGTATTAGTTGATACAGATGGTACTAATACTAGGATAGGTAGATATGCTGAATGTACTTTATTAGGTAATAACCCTAATGATGATTTCACTGTTCCTGGTGATTGGAGTGGTAATATAGAATTACATGTAGGATATCTCTATGATTATCAAGTAGATTTTCCTAGGATATATGTCACACAACAATCAGGAGATCAAGTAAGAGCAGATGTAAATTCATCTTTAGTTATACATAGATTAAAATTAAACTTTGGGAAGATTGGTCTTTATGATACTACGCTTACAAGAGTTGGGAAGACTGATTATAATGAAGTATACGAGTCAACATTTGCTGATTACTATAATATATCAGATGCTCCATACTTAGCTGAAGAGATAAAAACTATACCAGTATACGAGAAGAATGAAAATGTAGACATTACTCTTAAGTCATCTCACCCTGCACCTGCAACATTAAGATCAATGTCTTGGGAAGGTGATTACTCACAGAAATATTATAGACGTGTCTAAAGTACAAATTCTACCCATAACAATAGAGGCTGCTTTGGAGGTGGCCTCTAATTTACTTCCAGAAGACCGTAGAGAGATCGAAGAAGGCTGGGGGTGTGATGTTAAGGAGGAGTTGCTTACCGCAGCTCAGGATAGCTCTACGGTGTATTTCACGATGCCTAACGGCAAGACTGCCGGAATAGGCGGTGTACAACAAGATGGGAACATATGGATGTTATGTACTCCCGCTATATACGACTACCCTATTGCTTTTATTAAAGCAGCTAAAGGTTACCTTGAGAGTAGAAAGGAACCATTATTATGGAATGTGGTTGACGCTAGAAATAAACTACATTTAAAACTACTCAAATCTTTGGGCTTTAAATTTCTGAGAAAAATTTCTCACGGTCCAAATCAATTGTCCTTTATCGAATTTTGTCGTGTGCAAAGCAGCGAATAAAGACCAGATTAAAGCAACTAAGATGCGAAACGCAGCTAAGATGTATGACTGGTCTAATAAAAAAGCAGTCTACCATTCTAAGGAAGCTCAATTTCTAAAAGGTAAGGATAACTATCTCATAGGTTATACTAGAGATAGAGGTTCTGCACAAACAACAGCCTTTAGTGTAGCATCTCAAGCTAGGTTAGGCTTACAGAGTGCAGCAACTCAATACTATATTAATAAAAGAGTAGACGAAGGAGATGGTTCAGCTACTTCTAGTAGAAATGAGTTATTAGGATTGTTAGCAAAAAATTATAAACAACAAGCAGCAGTTGACCAAGCTTGGGGTGTTGGTATACAAACTGATATGCTTGCTGCCGGAAGAAGGCATAGAAGTAAGGTTAATAAATTATATGAAAAATTACAATTAGCTTCACCGCCACAACCACCTCTACTTGAGAAAGTACCAAAAGAAGATCAAGCAAGTAAAATTATGAGTGGAGTAGGAATGGCTCTGAAACTAGCACCATTAATAGCAGCACCATTTACTGGAGGAGCTAGCTTAAAACTTATGGGTATAGGTGGAGGCTCAGGTACTATGGGAGCATTAATGGGAATGTTTGGAGGCGGTTCTAAATCGTCATCATCAGGTTTATCTCTGTCTCCCCTCGCTTCTGGTATGTTTAGTCCACAAAGTTCATCTAATCAAAACATGTTAAGCTTCGGGCAATCTCTTGGCTTAGGAAAACTCATTCCATAGACAATTTCAAATAGTTATGGCACAAGCAAACGCAGACAAGTGGAATTACGAGGAACCGCTTGATATAACCTCATCACTAGAAAATACTGCAAATGAATCAGTAAAAGATTATGCTAGTTTTATAGACCAAAGAATTAAAACTCATAATTATTATTCTAAACTAGCTGATTCAAAAAATCAAGCATTAATTGCTCTTACTCAAGAAGGTTTAAGACAAGGTATATGGTTTAAAGAACATTTAGAAGCTGTTGCAATTGATAAAGCTTATTTAGGAGCAGGAGAAGATTCAGAAGTCAGACGTATCAATGCTGCAGGATTAGATGGTGCTATAGAATTACAGAACTCAAATCAAAATAGTGCAGTTGAAGGATATATAGCAAATAATCCTAACGCCTCAACTGATGAGAAAAAGTTACTACGCAGTTCTTTAAGGAAAAACCAACCAGATTATATAGCTAATAATGAGTTCGCAAAACTAATCCCTGCTTACATGAATCGTGGCATCAATACTCTACAGTATAGATCACATCAAACTGGTGAATTTACAACAGTTATGACTGCATCTAATGCTGTAGAACTTGAACAAGGATTAGCAGCTGTAAGAACTGTTATCATACAAGATGCTTTAGGTAATGGTAGAAATATCCACCAACTACGTAAGACTATAATTCCTGCTTTAAGGAAGTATGAGAAAGGTGTTAGAACTAAGTGGCTTCAAAATCAAAAAACACAGTATGAAGCATCTCATAACTTAAATGTTAACAGAGATCTTGCTGCAGATATAATCAACATGGAAGGCTCTGAAGGGTTTAGTACATACTTAAGAAACTTTAAAGGTAAGTGGACAACTATAAATCCTGATGGAACTAGTTCAACAGACTGGGCTGGATTGAGAAATGAAGCTACTAATAAAGTTATTGAAATGATCGAGGACGGTACATTACCTTGGGAAGATGGACAGAAACTTGTAGATGGAACTATTACTGATCATAATGGTAAAGAGCAGAAATTCTCTAAATACTGGGAACGAGAAGCTAATTTAATCCAAGCAGCAGTAAACATTAAAAGAAGAGATGAAAATAAATTAGTCACAGATCGACATGATAATGAAGTAAATTCATGGTGGGAAAATGAAAAAGCTTCTTGGGGTGATGAAGTTATTTCTCAAGAAAAACTATTAGAAGCACAGAACAGATTTTACGATAAGTTTGGATCAGGTGCTCAAATACCTCAAGGATTAAAAACAGCAATTACTTCACAAGAACAAGAAAGTGGATCAGCATTACTTAGGTTACAACAACGTGTAATGGCTGGAGAAAGGCTGAGTACTGAAGATGTAGTAATGGCTGGTATAACAGATCCAAATGATTATGCAAGAGCAATACAATGGGTTAAAACTTCTCAACAAACTGGACGTACAAAACAACAACTATCTCAAGATACTGATTGGTTAGATGGAGCAGTAAGACAATTTACTGGAGAAATACTGACTACACAAAAGAACTCACCAAGACATATAATAGTACAGGAAAACTTAGAAGGTCTTTATAACTCTGAATATACTAATGCTAGAGCAGCTGGTCAATCCCATATAGTAGCTAGAACTAAAGCTAGAGATGCTGTTAGATTAGCAATTAAAACTCAAAAATTTGATCGTCCTGGAGATGGTACAAAGGATGAAGTATCTATAGAACAAGAGTTGCGTGCAGAAGAGAATATAGATGTTGTAAGGAATTTACGTAAAGCTAGAGTGATGATAAATAAAGATAAAGAATGGTACACTAAACCTACTCTATTACCTGGGGAAGAAGTTGCTTTAGCGCAAGCTGCTAATTTCCATAGAACAGGTCAAGTGGCTGATTTGTATGACAAACTTGCTGCACAGATGCCTGGTATGGATAAGAAGCAATTACAAGATATTAGATTAGGTCTACTAGGTAACAAGAAGAAGCAGGAGAAAAAAGAAGAAATTGGTTGGTATGGAGGTTTGGATAACTTTCCCATTTATGATCGTAGTTTACTAACTGATTATCCTAATCCAAGTAAGTCTCTTCAATTATATAATAAAGGAGATAACTTTAAATCATTCTTTACAGATAATACTAAAAACACACAAGCTGAAAAGAATGGTGCTTATGATTATTTAGAAAGTAATGAAACGGGTCAGTCAGTAGAACTAGAAAAACCTTTATCTCAACATACAATAGGAGAAGTAATAAATCTACTTAGTAATGATGAATACTCCTCATTCGGTATCAATAGAATGAGTAGATCAGAACTAAAAGAAGCATTACTAGGAACTAGTTGGGATGTTAATGATTTATTCAATCAGGAATTCCAAGATGAATTGATAGAAGCATCAATGAGAAAACAAGCTAATAAAGGTGGTGATTTAAGATCCTCTGATATTGCTTTCAATGCTTTATACAATTTAGATCCTGCTACAAGAGATGAAGCAAACAACTCATTAGGTCTGGAAGGGTTTAATCAGTTACAATACTTAAACACTGATATTGCTATGGCATTAATTCGCAGTGTATCAAACGCATGATTACTAAGGTAATATTATGACAGATTCCAATATAGGATTTGATAACACTAAGCTTGACGAACAACTAAAGTTCTTAGATGAATATATCAAGCAAAATGAAAAGAAAAAAGAAAGAGATGCTGCTAAAATAGAAGCAATAGATAAAACTGAATCTCAAATGTTAGCTGAGCAGGATGATCCAAGAGCAGCTGACAAATGGGGATTCGCAGCTACTGCTACTGAAGTAGGTTCAGCATTTAAGGGTGGTTTCCAAGACACGGCTTCCTCTATAGCTACTTTCCCAGAACGTACAATAGATGCGTTTAGTGGAGAGATGCAAAGAGAAAGACAAGAGAAAGGAGAATATCGCCCTGAGTTTCACCCATTTACAGACTATGAAAACCCTATCATAACTAAAACATGGTGGGGTAAATTACTTAGAGGTACTGTACATTTTGGTAGTATGGCTGCTGCTATAATACCTTCATTTAAAGTAACCGCAGCAAGATTAGGAGTTGGTGCAGCCTGGGCTGGAGCAAACAGTCTTGTCAGAGCTGCAGCTATTGGTGCTACTAGCGATCTGATATCCAAGGAATCGGATGGACATAACGCACTAGGAGCTCTAAGAGACCAATATGGTTTTATTGATACACCACTAAGTACAAAAGATACTGATCATCCTATATGGATGAAGTTTAAGAACATTGTCGAAGGTATGGGAATTGGTACCATATTTGACTCATCAACCCTACTATTAGGTAAAGGTGTATCAAAGGTACAAAAGAAAGTAATACGTAGGAATAAGTCTATTAATGAACAAACTGTAGAGAAAGGCTTAGAGGAATTTAGAGAAGCTAAATGGCGTGCTAGTAAAAACTCTACTACAGCTCAACCTCATCAAGGTGCTCATTTATCTAAAGATGAACCAGATGAAGTTCTTGATGGTTTAAAGAGAACTAGAAATGAATGGGGAGCTGAAGATGGAGATGCTGGTAATGTTACCACAGCTCTTGAAAGAGAACGTATAGCTAATGGTGACCTAGATGTAGCAGAAGAAGTTGTAGAAAATACACTTAAACAGCTATGGAGTTCAGAGAAATTCCAAAGAACTGTAGAGGCTCTAAAGGGTGGTAGATTATCATTAAAAGAAGTGTATGGAGACGCAGTAAGTCTACATCAAAAGATTACTAATGGTAGAAATGCTGCTGAGATGACAACAGAACAATACTTAGAAGAGTTATATAAACTGAAACCAGATGTATTAGGTGGTGAAGAAATACTAGGTGGAATGGAAGTAATTGCTTCTGACTTAGTAATTAGTTCACTACTACAAAACTTAAGGTCACTAGGTATTGCAGGTAGAGAACTTGCACAATATGCTAAACTTGATGATATAGATGGTCCAGCTAAACAGACATTAGATACACTAACAACTCTATGGACTTTAACTAAGAAGTCTAGAGCTGCTAGAGGTAGAGGTCTTAAGGTGTTGGATTCACAAAACCCTGAGACAGCATTAGGTAAGAGAGCTTTACAAGATGTTGTTAAAAAAGATGTAGCTGAATCTAAAGAAGCTATATTAACATTACTTCAAGTAGCTAAAGAAGATGCTGATCCTGATCTAATGAATGCTGTATTTGAAGCATTCTCTATGATGAAGGATATAAATAGCTTAGAAGATTTCGATCACTGGGCTAGAACAATGCTTAAAGGTGGTAGGTTAGATCCTAATAGACCTGCTAGAGTTGGTATTGCAGTTAGAGAACTTGGTGGTGTTATGATACATAGCATTCTAAGCGGTCCTAAGACTCCTATAAGAGCACTTATGGGTACAGGCATAGCTGGTACATTTAGACCTATCTCTACAGCCGTAGGAGCTACAATGAGATATCCTTTCACAGGTGATAGTGCTACTATAAGATCCTCTCTGGCTTCTTTAAATGCTATGAGAGAAACAATACCTGAAGCTTTTGAGTTATTCAAAACTAAACTTCAAGGATACTGGAGTGGTGAATTATCTACTATCAAGTCTCGTTATACTGAATATTCTAGAGATGATAACAACTGGGAAATACTGAGAAGATGGGCAGAAGATAGCGGTAGAGCTACAGATGGAGATAAGGCAGCTTTTAGAATTGCTAACATGGCTAGGAATCTAAATGATAACAAATTCCTGACATACTCTACACGTCTAATGGCAGCTACTGATGATACTTGGAGATATATTTTAGGTAGAGCCAAGATGAGAGAGAAAGCAATGCTTGATGCTCTCGAATTACAAGGCAAAGGATATTTACCTAGAATAGATCCACAGGTTATCAAAAAATATGAAGATGATTTCTATGCTCAAATCTTTGATGGTAATGGTCATATTAAAGATGAAGCCACTCAGTTTGCAGCTAAAGAAATAACATTAACACAAGAATTAGAGGGATTACCTAAAGGTCTAAATGACCTATTCAATGCTCAACCAATGCTTAAACCATTCTTCCTATTCGCAAGAACAGGAGTTAATGGTCTTAATTTAACCGCTAAACATACACCTGGATTTAACTTCTTAGTTAAAGAATTCAATGATATAGCATTTGCTAAACCTACTGATCTATCTGAAGTGTCTAGGTATGGTATTACTAATCCACAAGAATTGATTAATGCTAAGGCATTACAAACTGGAAGATTAGGTATAGGTAGTGCTATAACATTCATGGCTATACAGGATTGGTTAGGTGGCAATCTGACAGGAAATGGTCCTGTAGATAGAGCACAACGCCAAATGTGGCTTGATGCTGGATGGAAACCAAGAAGTAGAAGGTTTGGTGATGTATGGGTTAATTATGAATGGGTAGAACCATTTAACATGATAGCTTCTACTGTATCTGATATAGGAGATTACAGTATGCTGATGGGTGAAGAATGGACTAAGAATGAACTTCAGAAAGTATCATTAGTGATTGCACAAGCTATTACTAGTAAATCATATCTTGCTGGATTAACATCAGCTGTCGATTTCTTTGCTGGCAGACCTGGACAACAAGGTAGAGTATTAGGTGGTTTACTGAACAACACTGTACCTATGGCAGGTCTTAGGAATGAAATAGGTAAAATATTTACACCTCATATGAAAGAATTAGGTTCTGGTATATTCCAAGCTATTCGTAATAGAAACTTAACTTCTGAATACTTACCTGGACAAGACTTACCTATTAAGTATGACTTCACAAATGGTAAACCATTGAGATCTTATGACTTCTTAACTAGAGTACATAATGCTATATTCCCTTGGCAGTTTAATCTAAACCATAGCCCTGGTAAAGAGTTCTTATTCAATTCTGGATATGATATGCGTATGTCAGTTTACTATGCACCTGATGGTACTGACTTATCTGAAGAACCAGAATTAAGATCACGATTCCAACAAGCAGTTGGTAATTATAATATAGAACATGAACTTAATAAACTTGCAAGAGATCCTAGAGCACGAGAATCTTTAAGACAGATGTTAAGAGATATTCAGAATGGTGATAGAGGTAAATTTGAAGCTACTGACTATTATCATAACAAAAGAATAAAAATAATAATGGACCTAGCTAGACGCAAAGGTTGGAATGATGTACTACATAGCTTCCCAGAAGCCGCCCAATTGAAAGAATCTCAAAGGTTAGCTAAAGTAGATCGAATAAGAAAACAAAGGCAAACCAGCGAGTACGAGCCTTTACTCAATATGTATAAATAACTATGGCTACCTTCGTAGATTACAATGGAAGTCAGGGAACTGGTACTAACAATGCCGATTATGCCTTCACCTTCAAATCCCTGGCCTCTACAGACATAAAAGTAGAAGTAAACAATGTAGTTAAAACTGTAACCACCCACTACACTGTTGAAAGTTATACTACTAATGGTGGTGGTACTATAAGGTTCACTGCCGGAAATATACCAAGTTCTTCTAGTGATGATATTCGTATCTTCAGAGAGACTAATGTACAAACAGCTAAAGTTGATTATCAAGCAGGTTCATCAGTTAAAGCTGATGATTTAAATGCTAACCAAGATCAACTTCTCTATGCTGCTCAAGAAGAACAAAATCAAACAATTCAAACTTATGAGATAAAAGATGGTGCTGTAACAAACAGTAAACTTGCTGCAGATTCTGTTGCTGGAGCTAATATCCAAGATGATGTTATCAATTCTCAGCATTATATAGCAGGTTCTATTGACTTAGAACACATGGCTGTGAACTCTATCGACAGTGAGCAGTACGTTGATGGATCAATAGATTTAGTTCATATGTCAGCTAACTCAGTTGACAGTGATCAATATGTTGACGGTTCTATTGACCTTGTACATATGTCTGCTAACTCTGTGGACAGTGATCAGTATGTAGATGGAAGTATAGATCTAGCTCACATGTCAGCTAACTCAGTTGACAGTGACCAATATGTTGATGGATCGATTGATCATGTACACCTAGCAGGTGATGCAGTTGATGGAGATAACATAGCTGATGACTCTATCGATTCCGAACATTATGTTGATGGAAGTATTGATTTAGCCCATTTAGCAGCTGGATCAGTTGATTCATCAAAACTAACAGCAGCTACTGTTGTTACCAATAGTGAGCAAGCTGCAGCAAGTGCAAACGATACTTCATTCTTTACTACATCAGCATCTGATGCTAGGTATTTCAATATAAGTTCTGGTGATACCATTAAAGATGGTGTTACATTCCCAGATAATGATACAACCATTGCAACTACCGCAGCTATCAATGATAGAATTATAGATTTAGTTGATGATGTAGGTGGTTTTGTACCAATAGCTACTGAATTAGCTTTCCCTAATGCTAATCCAGATGTTAATGATGGAACAGGTACTCTTGTTAGTATTAAAGCTTTATCAACAAACTATACCTCAAGTGGTAGCGGCGTCATATCAGTTCCTAATGGTACTGTAGGTAACTCTACTGTTACTATTAATGGTGCTGATAATAGCACTACTTATAATAGTGGTTTTGGTATGATTGTAGAGACAACTGCAGTTCTCAATACTTATACCTTCCATAGATTAGTACCTAAAGCTACAGAAGTAACAACAGTTGCTGGATCAATCAGTAATGTTAATACAGTAGCTGGCTCAATTAGTAACGTAAATACCACAGCAGGTAGTATTGCAAATGTTAATACTACAGCAGGTGCTATATCTAATGTAAATACTACAGCTGGAGCAATATCTAATGTTAATACAGTTGCTAGTAATATCTCTAATGTCAATAACTTCGCTGATCTTTATCAAATAGATGATTTCAGTCCTTCTGCACCTACCACTGATGGAGGTGGTAATTCAGTTGCTGAAGGTGATTTGGCTTATGATAGCACAGCTAATAGACTAAAAGTATATACTGGTAGTGCATGGGAAGATGGTGTAGCAGCACCTAGTGATTTACTAGCTAGATCAGGTGGTCAGATGACTGGTAATATAACCATGTCAGGATCACAGACTGTTGATGGTAGAGATTTATCAGCTGATGGTACTAAGTTAGATGGTATTGAAGCTAGTGCTGATGTAACTGACGCTACTAATGTCAATGCAGCAGGTGCTGTAATGAATAGTGACCTGGCAACTAAAGGTCAAATATTAGTAGGTGATGGGTCTGGCGATCCTTCTGCTTTAGCAGTTGGAACAAATACTCATATACTAACAGCAGATAGTAGTGAAGCTACTGGTGTTAAATGGTCAGCTGCACCAACAGGAACTCCTGAAGGTACAGCAATACTTTCAACTGGTGAATCAGGTGGTGCTAAATTCCTACGGGAAGATGGCGATGGAACTTGCTCATGGCAAACAGTTCCCGCAGGTGGTATATCAGATGTTGTTAGTGATACAACCCCACAATTAGGTGGAAACTTAGATGTAAATGCTAAGAATATTACCTTTGGTGATAGTGCTGGAGCAACAGATGATCGTTTAACATTTGGTGCTGGAACAGATTTATCAATATACCATGATGGTACTTATAATTATATCGACTCTAACGGTCAATCAGTAACAATAAGAAATTCTGCTAACAATAATGATCATATTGCACACTTTATAGCAGGTGGAGCCGTAGAGCTCCGGCATAATGGTAGTAAAAAGTTTGAAACAACAGCTGCTGGTGTAACTGTTACTGGTGCTGTGACTGCTACAAGTTTTAGTGGTAATGGTGCTAGTCTAACAAATGTTGCTGTTAATACTGTTGCTTCTGATGCTTCAGGATATGAGAATGTTTATCTTGGAAGTAATGCATTAGAAGATCAAACGGATGGAGAACGTAACGTAGCCGTTGGTCATGATGCTGGTAAGGATATTACTAGTGGAGTTGATAACGTAATTATAGGCCATAGTGCTGGTATAGCTCTCACAACCGGAGATAACTGTATTGCTATAGGTAGAAGAGGTGGTTGGAATCTTACAAATGACCATAACATTGCTATTGGTAATTTAGCAGGCGGAAATGGAACCACAAGTGTAGCAATAGGTTCATCGTCTCTAACGAGTCATACTGGTGAAGGAGTCGTAGCACTTGGTTATCAAGCTGGTAAACTGAATACTTCAGGAACTTATAATACTTATATTGGCCACTTAGCAGGAAACGGTTCAAATAATAAAACAGGTAATGATAATACTGCTGTTGGTAAAGCTGCTGGAGCCAATCTATCTGATGGTACTAAAAACACTTGTTTAGGTAGTAAAGCTGGTGATGCAATAACAACTGGAGATAATAATACACTTCTTGGTTATGAAGCCACTGCTTCTGCTGTAGGTGTAGATAATGAAGTGACTATAGGTAATGATAATGTCACTAAATTCCGTGTACCTGGTATTAATTTTACCGTTAAAGATACTACAGCTACTGAAGATTACGTCTTAACTCTAGACGCTAACGGTGAAGCTGGTTGGGAAGTTGCTGGTGGAACAGTTGCAAATGGATGTATATACGAAAATGATCAGACAATATCTAGTAATTATACTATTGCTGCTGGTAAAGGGGCACACAGTGTCGGCCCTATAACAAATAATGCCACTGTAACTGTAAACGGACGTTGGGTAATTAGCTAATGGCGATAACAATCGATGGATCTGCGAACACTATCGCAGGATTAGCCGTAGGTGGTTTACCTGACGGCACAGTAGATAACGATACACTTGCAACGAATGCAGTAACAAATGTAAAAGTAGCAGATGATGCTATTGGTGTAGCTGAATTATCTACAACTGGAACAGCAGGTTCTTCTACTTTTTTAAGAGGAGACAATGCTTGGCAAGCA
>VTLG01002865.1_pt1 | contig 16385 bp, 29 predicted proteins | sample 4694571 | NCBI WGS metagenome assembly VTLG01 (sample SAMN12604809, study PRJNA352737) | marine metagenome | biome: ENVO:00000447; feature: ENVO:00000209|ENVO:00000569|ENVO:01000036; material: ENVO:00002151; isolation source: viral sequences binned using virsorter ...
TGTCATCATACATTACTATGTCCCAACTTGGGTTACTACCATCGTAAGCCATAAGGTCGACAGCGTGTGATGTTTTGTCATCTTGGATAAGATGTTTAGACTTCATCGTCTGTGAGCGTCCAGATTTATACAACTTCTCCTGCTCTGCTAGGGAACGTACACCATAGATCACTCCAAAGTCTACAGAACTCAACTTGATAGCTTCTTTTACAGTGTCAACAAGAAGAGGATTCACTCCCTCTAGCTTTTCTAGACTTCTACTTGATAACTTAAACATTGGTACACTCCACTTTGCCATTTACAATATTACTATTACAAAAGTAACTAAGAACAGGATAGCCATCATACTATTTAATAACCAACCTAATCTCATTTCTTTTTCATCCTATTAAAAAATTTACCTGCAGACCGTGTGGCAAAGCTTGCAGATACGATAGCTCCTAACGCAATCTGATACCACTGAGGCATACCTGCCAAAGCAGTAAACCCATCTGCTACTATGCCCCTTCCCCACTCACCACAGAAGCTCAGTACTAGAGGAATGCTAAACAAAAGTGTAAGCCATTCGTCTTTCCACGAGGACTGCGATGCCCTCATAGCAGCTAAGTCCCAATCTATCTCACCTGTTGCCTCTTTCATCCTAATCGTGGCTTCAGCCTTTTGTATTGCCGTCTTGCCTTCAATGTAGGACGATGCTAAACTTGATACAGAACTAAGTAGCGTTCCAAGCATTATTAATCTTTCTTTACAGTGCAGTCACACTCATCGTGACACTTCTTGTTTAGAACTGCACACCAAATACGTTTTAAATATTTTAACACATATGAAATCATTTGTCCATACCTTTTTCGTTTGAGCGTTCTGCGTTCATCCAAATGGCGAAACTGCCTGTCATTGCTCCAGTAATCACGGATATTAATCCTGCTTGTTGGGTAGTCAACTCTGGTCCAACACTCAAAGCCCATTCTACGCAGCGAATGTAGACAGCTGTCATAGTAAGCATCATTAGTCTTGGTAGGATTTTCCATCTATCTAGCATCTCTGGTGTCATAGGAACAATACCCTCTGGGTTCGTTTGGTTCAAGCACCTCATCAGGACGCAAGAGTCCCTCAAGATACATAGCACGTTCTACGTGATCTAGGGAATAGAGAGTCCCAGTTTTCATATAGATGGCTTTACGTATATAGAAAACATCAGACTTAGGAATATGAACCTGCTTTAGTTTTCTTTCGTTTTTACTAGATAACGCTTCATAAAATTCTTCTATGACATTATCAGATGGATATAGTTTTACTCTATTCTTTTTCATTGTCAACTCTTTTTTACTAGGAAATAAATTAATCTTTACTGTGAGTTTAGTTATAACTTTTTGTTATAATGTTTTTTAAGTTATTATAAAGATTGTTAAGACTTTATAGTTATAACTAAGAAGCCTTGACTTTGTTATACCATGTTTTTTAACATATGTCAACCATAAAACTGCCCTTTTAGTGCAAGTGTCAAATTATTGTGGTACACAACATAAAAACCCCTTCTGTGTATTTACGTGTATACGCTAACGGATATACCCCCTATGGCTCTTGCCCTACCCTAGATCATTAAGTTATTGTTTTTATTACCTTTTTTATTATGTTCTCTATTTGTTCCAAGCACTATTATATATGGAAATTTTTTATTTTGCTGCTATTTATAATCTAAGTTATTGTTTTTATTACTCTTTTTAAGTGTTATAGCATCACTATTGCAGCTCAAAAACCTATACCCTGCTTAATTTTTGGGCATTTGGTTAATTTTATAGAGTGGATGCATAATATTTAAGCAGCTGTAACTTTTTTTAAAGTTGACGCAACGTAATGCTTGCAATAAGTTTTTGAATATGCATAATGTAAAGTGTAGTGAGTTAAAGTGTTACAAAGTTTTTAAAAGTAAATGTACACAATGTAGATTAAAAAAGAATTGAAGCTTTTAAAATATAAACTTAGTAAACTAAACAATGAAAGAAACAGCTGCATAATTTGACGACTAGTAAAATATAAATAGTAAACTTAGTAAAAAAAAACTTGACGGTTAAAACTAAATAGACTACCTTAAACGTCAAGATCATCAGTAAACCTAATGACGATTAATAGGATAGAGGTACAAAGGTACGTAGTGGGACAGCTTGAAACACGCTGACAATACCACAGCAACTCCATGCAAGCTTGGGTAAGGGATGAAAAACCGTGGGGTGGGGATCTAGACAAAACAGAATTGCAACTAGACGAAGGGAAGGAAGCTTGTTTGATATAGGGGTAAGAGCTATAGTGATATAGGTGACAAACTTACCCTTATATTGTCAATATCTATATGCCTATCATTAATTAACCGTTGACAATTAATGAGTATTATATTAAAAGATTAATCAGCCATAATATAGAAAGAGAGGTCAAAATGACAAATATTAAAGAAACAGATATCACACTACGTAAAGTAAAAACTGGACGTATGATGTTAAGCCCACAGCTAATGAGTTTATCTATAAACTTAAATGGGCATGTATTTGTAGTGAGAGAAGCTAACGGTCAATTTCCTAAAAGATCTAGACGGTTAAGTATGATCAAGAAGCTGCATAAAAAATACCCTATAGGTACTAAAATAACAGATAAAACAATATCTATCTAAAATTATAATTGATAGGCATTTAAATATTGACAACTAAAAGAGAGGTATGCTATGACTAATTATCTATTAGGAGATATAATATTAGGTATGACGTTTGGATATGCATTAATATTTATATTTATAATTTGGTTAATTTGGAGGGATTATCAGCCATGACAATGTTATCTAATACAAGTAAAATGCCTGGGAAATCTATTAGCCTAGATGCATTCAAGTGTATAACTGGATCAATACTTGCAGCTGTAGAAGGATCTGTTTGTGAGGATTGCTATGCACGTAAAGGTGCGTACCGTTTTCCAGTGGTAAAGAATAAAATGCTTGACCGTATGAATTTCTTTAATGCTAGTAATTTTATTCCTGCAATGGTAATGAATTTAGACAAGACTAAAAATGAGTATTTTAGGTGGTTTGATAGTGGAGATGTACAAAGTGTTAAAATGTGTCTTGACATACTGGAGGTATGCGATAAAACTCCAAACAAGAAACACTGGATACCTACAAAAGAGCACAAACTATGGAAGGAAGCACTAAAGACAAGATCATTACCAGATAATGTAGTGCTGCGATTTAGTGCGTACATGGTCGACAAAGCTCCAAGTAAAAACTGGAGGTGGTCGAGTGCTGTTATAAGCAAAGCAGCACCTATAGGTTTTGAGTGTAAAGCACCTAGTCAAGGTGGAGAGTGTAGAGACTGTAGAGCTTGTTGGAGTAAAGACATAAAGACAATATCTTATCATAAACATTAGGAGGTCAAGAGTTATGATTATATTTAAGAATGAATTACCCTTAGATCATGAGAGATCTATACAAAGTGTAATAGACAAATGGTCTAAGCTTGTTTATTGCGTACCGTCTAGGAATGAGGAACACGCAAGGAAACAGGCAAGGGATTCTATAGAGGAACATTTAGAAGCTGAAGGTTTAGAGATGGAGTATGTACAATGACTATAGACGTAGACGTATATTTTAATAGACATAAGAGCACGTTTTCAATACGACATAAGGGAAAAGTAATTGAGCACACTGATACAGTGGTGATTAAAAATCCTAGATTTGTAGTGAATGAGAGTGGTAGGAATAGAGTGCTGCGTGAAAAGAAAAAGAATGTACACGCATTTGTGAGAGGAGAGTACTATACAAAAGAGGACAAGCTGAATATATTGGATGGTAAGAAATACTGGAAGGGTATATACTACAATCCATACAAACATAGCAGCTTTGTATATCTGGAAACAGATCAGCCAATTAAAGAATCTAAGTGGGCATTTTTAGATGTACTGGATAAGGATTTAAAGAAGGCTATAACTTGGATTAGTGACGATGAGTAAAGAGTTAAAAATATTTCTTGCATTAGTTACATTATGTTATATACTTGATGTAACATTTAAATATATATTCTAGAGGAGGTTAAAGAATGAAAGCAATATTAATAGATCCAATGTTCGAGACTGTACAAGAGGTTGAGTACAGTGGAGATTATAAAGACATATACAAGCTGCTAGGATTTCAAAACGTATACATGAATGATAAGAAGCTGATGACAGGCTATACACCTAGAGCATTTGATCTGGTGCGTATTCCTGTAGGCAATGATGCCATATATGTAGATGATGAAGGATTATATGCCGAGCTGCAGTTTAGATGGCAGTACAAATATAGTCCAGTACAAGAGCCTATTAGTCTAGTTAACAAAGGATTAGTGCTAGGTTGTGATGACAACGGAGAGACTATAGCACCTGATTCTACTGTTGAGGATATCAAGAGGTCTATAACTTGGGATTGGGAATATGTCAAAAAACAAAGTAAAACAGCCTAAACCTAGAAACCCAATGTACATACGCAAGGCAACCATGACGATCAACGACAAGAGAGAAAAGGTTGCCAAGCGTAGGCATGAACACGAGATCTACCAAGCAAAACTTTTGAGAAGGGAGTTAAAAAATGAGTGATAAAGATTGGTTTGACAAACATGTTATTGTAGATTATGGTGACTTCAATAACAAAAATGATAAGAAAAAAGCAGCACAACTACAAGAGAAGCTGCGAGAAGGATTGATGAAACATTTAGCTATGAAGATAGAGGAGGACAAGGAAGATGCTGCACATAACAAAAACGATGTATGAGAAATCATGTATAGATTGTAATAAAGAGGTATCAAAATTCTTTATTGACGAATTAGAACACGATTGGTCAAGCTCTGAGCCTACTATATATTACGGCAAATGGGAGAGCAACGATTCGGAATTGGAGGTAAAGCTGTTCAAGACAAAGGGAAGAGGTGATAAACGTATATCTATCAAAAATTGGAAGAAGTATATTTCTATTGATGATGGTGTAGAATTTTATCTTGACAGAGATGATGAACTTACATTAAGTATATGGACAAGATGATGAGTGATGATGATGTAAAGCAACAAGCACTAGAGCAAGCACAACAAGCATACGGATTGTTTATCTGGTTTGTTAAATGGTTTAGTTATGTTATGATATTTATGATTGTTCTGATGTTTATGAATAACTGGTTTGATGATGGCACAGGCAGTATGTTTATGCCAGATGAAATATATGAAGATCAATATGACCCAAAGGGTCTTAACAAAAGGAAAGGAATATAATTATGAAGATAGATATAGGAAATAAAAACTTTATAGTGAGTCCAAAAGACAGAATAGAATTACTAAAGTATGTTAATGTCTTGAGGGAGTTTAGCTGTAATACATCAGAAAAAGTGCCTATCTATTATGAACACGTTTGTGATATAGAATCTCTTATGTATAAACTAGCAAACTTACTACAGTTTGAACAGCCTAGCGAGGGTGGTTGGTATAGAGATTATCAACTTAAAGAGCATTTACCAAAGGAGAATAAAGATGAAACCATATCACAATAAAGGCTTTGGCATGGCATTTTTTGTAGTGTTCTTGCTGTTAATACCTCTGCCCATACTAGGACTGTGGGCAGTAGACGGACAAGATTGGGTGGACAGATTTACTACCAAGTATTTCTCACCTTGGCAGTCTGAGTGTTGGGAAACAGCCAAGCATGAACGAGTCTGCAAGGGGGATAACAACTGTAAATTTTGGAGGAACTTTTGCCATGATGAATGAAGGACAAACTTTAATCTTGACAATAGCTGCATTAATTGGTATAACACTTATTCTAAACGGATGTGCAGAATTTTTTATAAGGATACTATAACATGGATGATAAAGAAGCTAAATCGAGTTGGGGTTATATAATAATAAAGGTTGAGCATGATGCATTTAACATGGAGCAGATAGCAAAAGAATGCAACTGGGATATGGATCACGAGCTTATGGTGGATGCTAAGATCATAGGGTATGTGGAGCACGATCCTGCTTTTGATTATGAGGTATTACATTGACAAAGGAGAAAGTAATGGAACATGAGTTTGAACATGATTGGAATGATTTATCTATATTAAACAGTAAGTTAATAGATAAGGAGTTTGATGATACTATTGAGGAAGACTTCAGTATTATAGAACGATTTAGGAATATAGTTAATGAAGATAAGACAGAGGAGTAGATGATATTAGAAACAGCATTAATGTGCATGGCACTCAATATGTACCACGAAGCAAAGAATCAATCTATGCTTGGGCAAATTGCTGTGGGACAGGTTGTGATGAACAGAGTTGAAGACAATAGGTTTCCAGACAATGTATGTGATGTAGTAACCGAAGCTGTCACATACAAAGGCACAAATAAACCTGTGCTGCACAAGTGTCAATTTAGTTGGTGGTGCGATGGGCAGAAAGACGAGCCTGACTTTGATAGTAAAGAGTGGTGGAAAGCACAAGAGTATGCGTCTATAGTTTTATCAGGCACGATTATGCTTGATGTTACAGAGGGAGCTACACACTATCATGCTACCTATGTAAGACCATCGTGGGCAAAAACAAAAACAAAGACTACAAGAATAGATAGACATATATTCTACAGGTGGGAGAAAAAATGATAATAGGCTCTTTACAAATATGGATTTGTGTAGTACTATGGGTTATACTTTTTATAATAATGTTTATAAGTAATTACAATGAACTTACAAGACAAGCAAAAAGAAATAAAGAACTTGAGTGATATGGTAGGCTACTACCTACACAGTCCTCAGTTCTTGGCACTACGACATCAGACTCAGAAAGGATACGAGTATAGATTGTCGAAAGTGCTAGGCACACCAATAACTCCTGCGTCTAAGTTGGGAGATGTTAAGCTGCAGAAACTCAGTGTGGCTCACTGCAAAGCAGCTTATCAGATGTGGTTGAAGAGAGGTGTGCGTACTGCTAACGTGATGGCGACAACGACTTCAATAGTTCTTAATATGGCTGAGGAACTGGAGTTGGTTGTGCGTAACCCAATGAGGAGCGTTAGTAAGATGAAGGAGCGTGGACGTAAGATCATGTGGACGAGTGACCAAGTAAAGGTATTTTTAGATACGGCTTACTCTCAATATAAGTGGAGAAGCATTGGTTTGATTGTTCACATGGCTTACTCCTTTGCTCAGAGGGTAGGGGATATGAGATCTCTAAGATGGAGCAATATCAACTTTGACGAAAAAAGACTTGACCTCGAACAGTCAAAGAAGAGGGCAGAGGTACATCTACCTATTGAAGACAACCTGTTGCGTATGTTGGGTTTGCAGCGTGACGAGTTTGGTTTTCAAGAGTATGTTGCACCTCACCCCTACCCTAGAGGTGGACAGTACAGAATATATAGTGACGTAGAGGTTAGTCCTATCGTCAACAAGGTTAAACAAGAAGCTAACTTACCAAAGGAGCTGACAGCTATGGATATGAGAAGAACAGCTATCACTGAGATGGTGGAAGCAGGAGTTGACACCACTCAGATCATGGCAGTGTCAGGACATAATAGTCCTAACTCAATAGCACCCTATATCAAACACACATATAACTCAGCGAGTAATGCTTTGAACAGAAGGGAGAAATATAAAAATGCCTAACCTACCATCAAGAGATTTCTTACAGAATCTTGACATAAAAGAAGGTGAAACACTAACGATGGATTGTCCAAAGTGTAACGGTGTTAAAAAGTTTTCTATCAGCAATCTAGATGGGATGCTGCTTTATAACTGCTATCGTGCTTCCTGTGATGTAAAGGGATCTTTCCTAACAAATATGCTTGTGGATACTATCAAGCAGAAACTAACTGGTGAGATAGAGGGGAAGCCACACGAGAAGTTTGAGATGCCAGAGCACATAACAGATGGAGACAACGCATACATACAACGCTTTAGATCACGATGGGATCTCATGGCAGATGTCTTCTACGATGTCAAAGATAAACGAGCAGTCTTTCCAATATACAAGAACGGTAGACTTGTTGATGCTATTGGTAGAGCTTTGTATGATGCGTATCCAAAGTGGTACAAGTATGGTAAGGCAGGTAAGTATTATTCTTACTGTATAAAACCATGTAAAAAGATAGCTGTTGTAGTTGAGGATTGTATATCTGCTACAGTCGTGGGTCAGCATATCATAGGAGTCACTGGTGTTGCACTTCTAGGAACGAATCTTTTGAGAGAGCACAAAGAATATCTTGACACATTTGATAAGATTATTGTCGCTCTTGATCCTGATGCTCTTAACAAAACAATAGAGTACACCAAAGAGTTAAAGAGCTATTGTAATCCGTCTGAGGTGGTGGCGATGCACATAGAGGACGACATGAAGTACAAACGAGAGGCAGACATGCTAAAATTAAGGGAGCTAGTAAATGGTTGATGATAAAATAAATCCAGTGACAGGCAAGAAGTTTTATTACAAAGATAGTCCTGATGCTGTACAAAAAAGAAATGACGCACAGATGTATGTTGATGGTAAATATGTACCCAAAACACATCCTTTATATAAACCTGGAAGATATAAAACATTTAGTGATGCAGCTTTCTCGTCCTTAAAGAATTATTTTTCCTCGACAAAAGGAGAAGTTTATGTTATAACGAACCCATCGTGGAAGAACTGGTACAAGATAGGTAAAGCTGTGGATGCAAAAGATAGATGTAAAAGCTACCAAACCAGTAGTCCACACAGAGATTATAAATTAGTAACGAGTATGTCATTTAAACACAGAGGATTGGCAGAACGATGTGCTCACTCTCTGGCAGAATCTATGAGTAAGAAAAGAAAGAACGAGTGGTTTTACATAGAGAACTTGAAGAAGAGTGACTTTGATAAATTTTTAGGGATCGTAAGATATATGGCAGAAGAGAGGAAGAATGATAGAATTAGCACTAATTAGGAGTCTTATGCAGAAAGACTTTTATGACGATCACAAAGGCAGCAAGTGTCCTGATAAACTTTTTAGTAAGGATGTTAGGAGAATAAAGCAAACACTTGATGTGACGATGGCTAAATATGAAAGAGATGTGTCTTTGACTGAGCTACAGGCTTTGTTTTTTTCTAACAATGGGACAATGACCTCAGCTAACAGAGCTTCCTACGAGGTGCTGTTTAGCAGACTAGCCAAAGAAGAAGCGATGAACAATGAGATAGCAAAGGAAGTATTATCTAAGTTGTTTCAACAGATGGTTGGAGAGGAGGTGGCTAACCTTGGATTTGATTATGTCAATGGTACTAAATCAAACTTAGAACCTTTGCGTAAAATACTTGACAGCTATCAAGATGACTTCACACCTAGCTTTCGCTTTGAGGGAGATGATATAAGTTTCAATACGTTAGTGGAACATCTTAATGTAAAATATCAGTGGAAGTTTAACATTCCGTCCTTGCGTAGGAGAGTTGAAGGAGTTAGTGGAGGACACTTTGTTATCATTGGTGCTAGACCTAACACAGGTAAGACATCCTTTCACGCTAGTTTGTTAGCAGCAGAGGGTGGCTTCATAGATCAAGGAGCAAAGTGTGTGGTGTTGTGTAACGAGGAAGCTTACAAGAGAGTGGGTCTGAGATACCTGTACTGTAAATCAAAGATGACAAGTGAAGAAGTATTAGAGAATCAGGAGTTAGCTATCAAGAGATATGCACCTATAAAACAGCTGCTGTCTATAAAAGATGCTACAGATAAACGCATGGATTATGTAGAACAGCTTGCAAAAAGTGTTAAACCTGATATAATAGTGCTTGACATGGGAGATAAATTTGCAGTTTCAGGATCTGACAGATCTGATATCTACTTGAAGGAAGCAGCTATACACGCTAGAAACATAGCCAAGAAGTACAACTGTGCTATATTATGGATGTCACAGTTGTCGGCTGAAGCAGAGGGGAAGATAAATGTTAATCAATCTATGCTTGAGGGCAGCAAAACTGGTAAAGCAGCAGAGGCTGATCTAATGTTATTAATTAGTAAGAATCCTGAGATAGAAGGACAGGACAGTAACGATCCACAAAGACATATTAGATTGGCTAAAAACAAATTGACTGGTTGGCATGGCACAGTTCATGTCGAACTAGACGTAGAAAGAGGGATATATTCAGCATGATACTCGTGTTAGATGTGGAGAACACAACAACAAATAGAGATGGCAAGCTACATCTTGATCCTTTTGAGCCTGACAATTCTTTGACAATGGTTGGAGTGTTAAAGGCAGAGGATTGGGATGGTGTAGTGTACACTTATGTGTTTAATCATCAAGAAAAAACAATTACAGACGACACAGCAGAGAAAAGATTGCAAGAAATGCTTGACAAGACTACTCTACTGGTCGGACACAACCTACAATACGATCTACAGTGGCTTTGGGCGACAGGATTTAAGTATGATGGCGACATTTACGACACAATGTTGGGTGATTATATACTGCAGCGTGGTCAAAAGGGGTCTGTTAGCCTTGAAAACTCTGCTATACGACATAAATTACCCCTACAGAAGTCTGACACACTAAAAAGTTACTTTAGTCGAGGCTTTCAGACGGATGAAATACCTCTTGACGAGCTGACAAAGTACCTAGAGCAGGATTTATATGTAACGAGAAGCCTGTATTGGGTGTTGGAGGACTTATATGAAGAGCCTGAGTCAAAATCTCTGGTAAAAGTGCGTGATATTACCAACAAAGTTGCTAAAACACTGGCAAAAATGTACATGAATGGCTTTGCTGTGGACAAAAAAGTGTTGACTGAGGTTAAAAAAGACTTTGAAGACGAGCTTTTGGACATAGAAAACAGATTAAATGCTCATGTCAAGAACTTAATGGGTGATACACCAATAAATCTCAACTCTCCTGAGCAAATTAGTCAGGTTATATACTCCAGAATACTACACAACAAGCGAGAATGGGCAGTTGCTTTTGATTCTGTGGATAACAAAGAGGATTTCAAAGCTGCTGTCAAGAAAAATAGTTCTATGATGGTGAAAACTAAGGCAAGTATATGTAAAACGTGCAATGGTGAGGGTAAAATACGCAAGATAAAGAAGGATGGTACACCATTTGCCAAGCCAAGTCGCTGTGTTGACTGCGATACGAGAGGATACAGACTGACTAAATTAAAAGAGATGGCAGGTTTGGGCTTCTTTCCTCCGTCAAAAGACTGGGTAAGTGCCAACGGATTCTCCACAAGCAAGGGAAATCTTGAGAATCTAATAAACATAGCCAAGTCAAAAGGTATGAAGGATGCAGAATCATTTCTGACAGATCTAAAAAGACAGAGTGCTGTGTCCAGTTATCTATCTGCGTTTGTGGAGGGCATATCGACACACACAAAACAGGATAATTTACTACACGTAAAGCTGCTGCAGCACAGGACAGCCACTGGTAGGTTTAGTGGAGCAGATCCTAATATGCAGAATATGCCTAGAGGTGGTACGTTCCCTGTTAAGAAAGTGTTTGTTTCTCGTTGGAATAAGCCTGAGTTTGGTATGAGGGGTAAGATACTAGAAGCAGACTTTGCACAGCTAGAGTTTAGAGTGGCTGCACTATTATCTCAAGACCCTGTTGCTATGAAGGAAGTGTCTACTGGATTTGATGTTCACTCCTACACGGCAAAAATCATCTCTGAGGCAGGTCAACCTACGTCTAGGCAAGAAGCTAAGGCACATACCTTTGCCCCTCTCTACGGAGCTACAGGGTACGGTAGAACGAAAGCTGAGGCTGAGTATTATACACACTTCATGAACAAGTACAAAGGTATAGCCAAGTGGCACAAAAAGTTAGGTGACGAGGCTATAAATTTGAGAAGAGTGAAGATCCCATCAGGTAGACAGTACGCTTTTCCTGATGTGGAAAGACGAGCTAGTGGTGCTCCAACACACTTTACTATGATAAAGAACTATCCAGTACAAGGGTTTGCTACAGGTGATATAGTTCCTATCGTACTGTTGGAGATAGAAAAGCTGCTAAAGATAGACGGATTAAAGAGTATGTTAGTAAACAGCGTACATGACTCTGTAGTTTTAGACGTGCATCCTGCAGAGGTGAATAAGGTGTTGGGCATAATTAACCAAGTTAATAAAAACCTGAAAGCTATAATAGAGGATCACTACGATATAGATGTGAATGTTCCCATGTTATTAGAATCAAAAATAGGTGATAATTGGCTTGACGTTAAAGACGTTCAATGATATAATGCAGTTTCTTATTTAGGAGTAAAATATATATGCAAAATGATTTAGCGATTATTGGAAAATCTACAGCTGATTTAGCAGAGCTTATGGGTATGTCAAACGTACCTGCTCGTAGCACTTCAGCTCTAGCAGAGATTAAACAGGTTCATCAAAATGTAATGGGTACAAAGGAAGTTGATGGTGAGATGATGGAGGTTGCCATTGTCAAAGCAGGAGCTTTCTCAGTAGTGTTTCCTGATGAATCTGTTTATTACAGTGACAAAGTGACTATCCGTCCTTTCATGCAACGGTTTCAGTTTCAACGATATGACAAGTTCTATCAGAAGCCTGATGGTGGAGAGGGCAGAATGTTACGCACTGTCATGGCAACAGCATTGACAGGCGACTTGAAGGACAACTACGGTGGGTTCAACTGTGGTAGACCGTCTGGTTATGTTAAGGATTTTAGTTCGTTGCCACAAGAGACACAAGACCTGATGAGGAATACGGATAGGTTCAAAATCATCTTTGGTCTGTGTACACTTGACAACCCAAAGGATGCCAATGGTAAACCTGTGGATGTAAAGGAGTTCCCTTTCTTAATGAGAATAAAAAACCGTGACAGTTTTAAGGCTATGACTGACTTGTTTTCTCAGATACAAAGAAAGAATAAGCTGCCTATACAGTTTAATGTACACCTATCGTCTGAAGTAAAGAGTATTCCTAGTGGAGCTACATACGCTGTAATAAAGCCATATCTAGGAGAGTTAGTAGAGATCACCACAGATGATCAGGAGATACTAAACAACTTTGTCGAGTGGATAGAATCTATGAACTCTATCACGTTGAGTAAGTGGGAGGAGCACCGTAGACCTGAAGAGTTGTCTGATCAGGAAAACGATATAGCTTCTAATGTTGTTGAGATAGAGGAGTAGATATGAACCATCCTGCAGAATTGGCGATACACTCTTTTTTACAGAACGTCATGTTAGGTAAAGCTAGTATGAACAAAGCTACTATCAATCGTGTAGCCAAAGATGTAAAAGATGCATTGGGTCGCCAGTTCTCAGGTCGTGGTAAAAAAGACTTTAAGCTGCGTATGTCCAACATTGGACGTAAGAAGTGTCAGCTTTGGTTTGATAAAAATGAACCTGAGAACAAAATAGCAGAGTCTCCTTTCTTCATAATTAATATGATACTAGGAGATATAGTAGAGGCAGTATTCAAAGGACTACTCAGAGCGTCTGACGTAAAGTTTGGTGACAGTGAGCAAGTTACATTACAGATAGAGGATGATAAGATAGATGGGACGTATGACCTTGTTATAAACGGCAAGGTAGATGACGTTAAATCTTCTTCACCTTGGTCTTACGAAAACAAGTTTAAAGACTTTGAAACATTACAAGGCAAGGACAGCTTTGGTTATGTGTCACAGCTTGTGGGTTACGCAAAGGCAAAAGGTGTTCCTGTTGGTGGATGGTGGGTAGTTAACAAAGCGAATGGCAACTTTAAATATGTTAGTGCAAACGGTGTAGATGTAGACAGTGAGTTAAAGAAGATAAAAGAAACTATTGACTATATAAATAATGATGAACCGTTTGAGAGATGCTATGAGCCTGTAGAAGAAACATACTACGGCAAACCTAGTGGAAACTTAAAGTTAGGTATAGAGTGCAGCCTCTGTTCTTATAGAGATAAATGTTGGGATGATCTAAAAGTGTTGCCATCAATGGTGTCTAGATCTGCAACTCCTCCTCTTATTAACTATGTGTACCTTGCTGATGCCCAAGACACAGTACAGGAGTAAGTTTGAACAGGACGTAGCTAAGGTATTACGTTCTAACAATCAGAGGATTAGATATGAAAAACTATCAATCAAGTACGCAGTGCAGATGTTTCGAGTGTATAAGCCTGACTTTATTCTTAACAATGGTATTATTGTCGAGGCAAAAGGGTGGTTTAAGCCAACTGATAGAGTGAAACATTTGTTAGTGCAAGAGCAGTATCCTGATTTAGATATCAGGTTTTTATTTCAAAATGCTTACAACAAGATACACAAAAATTCTAATACACGTTATTGTGATTGGTGTGATAAATATGGTTTTAAGTGGACAGACAAGGAGATACCTAAAAAATGGTTGACAGAAAAGAAAAAGAAGGTACAACTAGGTGTACTGAACAAATGGAAGTAGACACAGTTAACAGTCCCCCACACTATAATAATGGTGGTATGGAGTGTATTGATTATATTAGACAACAGCTTAATAAAGATTTTGCTTCATATTGTCAGGGAAATGTGATAAAATATCTTCATCGTTGGAGATATAAGAATGGTATTGAAGACTTGAGAAAGGCAGAGTGGTATCTCAAAGAAATGATAAGAGATGTAGATAATAGGAGTATGTTAGGATGAAGTTTAAAATACTGGCAGAAGTCACTATAGATGATGAGTCCAATCTTTTACCTGTAACTTGTGATGCTGCAAGTATGAAGAGCGAGGGGGAGAAGGTAATATCTGATATAGTAAAAGATCTTCTCTACGATATGGACGATATAGAAATAAACAATATAAAGGTAGCAAAAATATGAATGATTACCAAAAATTTATAGCCATTTCTAGATATGCTAGATGGCTACCAAATGAAAAAAGAAGAGAGACATGGGAAGAAACTGTTAGCAGATATGTAGACTTTATGTCTGTGAAAGTTAAGGGACATCTACCTATACCACAACTAAAGGATGCTATAACTAAATTAGAAGTTATGCCGTCCATGAGAGCATTGATGACAGCAGGTCTTGCTCTTGAGAGAGACAACACTGCAGGATACAACTGTAGCTATCTGCCTGTTGATGATCCAAAGTCTTTTGACGAGGCTATGTATATACTATTGTGTGGTACAGGTGTTGGCTTCTCTGTGGAACGACAGTACGTAAGCAAACTACCAGATATACCTGAGCAAATGGAAGATGTCGATACTGTTATAAAGGTACAAGATAGCAAAGAGGGATGGGCAAAGTCACTACGTAAGCTGATAGGACATCTATACATGGGAGAAGTTCCAACATGGGATACGTCTGCTATAAGACCTGCAGGTTCTAGACTAAAGATATTTGGTGGTAGAGCCAGTGGACCTGCACCGTTAGTGGATTTATTTAGATTTACTGTAGCTTTATTTAAAGATAATGCAGGACGTAAGCTATCCAGTTATGACTGTCACAATCTAATGTGTAAAGTTGGAGAGGTTGTTGTGTCTGGTGGGGTACGTAGGTCTGCCATGATAAGTTTGTCTAACCTATCTGACGGACGTATGCGACACGCTAAGTCTGGACAATGGTGGGAGACAGCACCACAGATGGCACTCGCTAATAACTCAGTGTGTTACACAGACAAGCCTGATGGAGAAACATTCCTGAGAGAATGGACATCTCTTGTAGAGTCTAAATCAGGAGAGCGTGGTATATTTAATAGAATATCTGCAAAAGAACAAGCAAAAAAGTTTGGAAGAAGAAATGCTGACTATGAGTTTGGTACTAATCCTTGCAGCGAAATAATACTTAGACCTTATCAGTTTTGTAATTTAACAGAAGTTGTGATACGAGATACAGATAAATTTGATGATTTGAAAAGAAAGGTAATGCTTGCGACTATACTTGGCACAGCACAGTCTACCTTGACTAAGTTCCCTTATCTACGTAAGGTATGGAAAGATAACACAGAAGAAGAGAGACTACTAGGTGTTAGCCTTACTGGTATAATGGATAACGAACTAACCAGTGGAAAGAAACATGGACTTGATAAGACGCTTGAAGCACTACGGCAGATCGCTGTTGAAACGAACAAGGAGTGGGCAGCAATCTTTGGAATCCCAGAGAGCACAGCCATCACCTGTGTCAAACCAAGTGGTACAGTATCACAGCTTGTTGACTCAAGCAGTGGTATCCACCCTCGTCATAGTAGTTATTATATCCGTACCGTTAGGGGTGATAATAAAGATCCTCTTACTAACTTCATGAAGGATAGTGGCATACCAAGTGAACCTGATGTGATGAAGCCTGATACCAATACGGTGTTTAGCTTTCCTATGAAGTCACCTAGAAAGTCGGTCATGAGGGACGATATGACAGCCATAGAGCAGCTACAAACGTGGCTCACATATCAGCGACACTGGTGTGAACACAAGCC
>VTLG01012457.1_pt1 | contig 16377 bp, 20 predicted proteins | sample 4694571 | NCBI WGS metagenome assembly VTLG01 (sample SAMN12604809, study PRJNA352737) | marine metagenome | biome: ENVO:00000447; feature: ENVO:00000209|ENVO:00000569|ENVO:01000036; material: ENVO:00002151; isolation source: viral sequences binned using virsorter ...
TCAAACTAAAACCAAGAGACAAAAAATGACTTTATACGAATGTAAAAAATGTAAAAATACTCGAGAGCTACAAAAACAAACTTTAGTTTTTTTAGAAACAAAAAAAATGTGGGTTGTTAAAGAAGCCCTTTGCGGTTGCTCGGAGTTCATGGTGGCAAAACCTAAAACTGGAATGCCTACTTTAATCAGAACCGAACCAACATTAAAAAAGAAATAATGGCAAAAGGAAGAAAGAAGATTCCAACAAATTTGAAATCGATGCAAGGGACAATTGAGAAATCAAGACTTGTAAAAAATGAAATGCAAGTTGATTTAGTTGATTCTCTTCCTAAAGCTCCTGAATTATTAAGTAAAATTGGGAGAGAGGAATGGGAAAAAGTAACAATGCAATTGTATAATTTAAACATGTTACATTCTGTCGATCTGAGATTAGTGGAAGCATATTGCAATGAGATTTCTTTATATATTGAATGCGAATTAGAACTGAGAAAAAATGGAAGGATTGATAATTTTACAAATACAAATGGCGACTTAATTCGCAGTCAAGCAAAACCCTATTTAAAAATAAAAAATGATGCTTTAAATAATGCTCTAAAATTAGCGGCTCAATTCGGTTTAACACCCGTTGCAAGAGCTTCAATTTCCGCACCTATTACAAACAACAACACGCAAATAAATAATTATTTCGATTAATGAGTAAATACTTTTTTGACAAACAAGCAGCCGAAAAATCTATTGGATTTATTGAAACATTTATAAGTCATACTAAAGGAGAGCTAAGTGGAAAACCTTTTTTATTAGAAGATTTTCAAAAGGAAATAATACAAAATATCTTTGGTTGGAAAAATAAAGAAACGGGATTTAGAAAGTATAAAACAGTATTTATTTTTTTGCCACGAAAGAATGGAAAGACGACGCTCTGTGCGGCGATAGGACTTTATATGTTGTTCAGCGATAAGGAAAGAGGAGCGGAAATTTATGCTGCTGCGGGAGATAGAAATCAAGCGGGAATAGTTTTTGAAATTGCAAAGGGGATGATTTATCAAAATGCTGAATTAAAACAAAGAGCAAAAGTTTTTAGAAACAGTATCACGAACGAATCGAAAGGAAATTTTTTCCAAGCCATTTCTTCAGATAGCAAAACAAAACATGGGTTCAATGCGAACTGCATAATATTTGATGAGTTACATACTCAGCCTAATCGGGATTTATGGGACACTTTAACAACCTCAACAGGAGCAAGAAGAGAGCCATTAACAATTGCCATTACAACTGCGGGATATGAAAAAAATTCAATATGTTATGAGCTTTATTCTTACGCAAAAAAAGTTCAAGACAAAACAATAATTGATGAAAGTTTTTATCCTGTTATTTATGAAGCTGATCCTGAAGATGATATAACTAAAGAAACAACTTGGGAAAAAGCCAATCCTAATTATGGAGTTTCACTTAAAAAAGATTACATGATAAGGGAGTCTAAAAAAGCAATTGATCTTCCATCATATCAAAACACCTTTAAAAGGTTGATGTGCAATCTATGGACTGAGAGTAATGTCGCTTGGATTCTACAAAGCGAATGGATGAAATGTCATCAAGATTTTGATTATTCTATTTTAGAAAACAAAGAATGTTGGGGGGGTTTAGACCTTGCGTCAACAAGAGATTTATCAGCTTTTGTTTTACTATTTAATATTGAGGGAAAGTTTATTATACTTCCTTTTATTTTTATACCTGAAGAGAATGCAAAAAAAAGAAGCGATCGAGATCGAGTGGATTATATGACTTGGATAAAACAAGGACATGTTATTGGAACTCCTGGAGATGTTGCGGATTATAATTTTATAAGAGCAAAAATTAATGAACTCAGTAAAAAATATCGAATACAATCTATTAGTTATGACCGCTGGAATGCTTCTCAAATTGTTATAGATCTTCAAAATGATGGAGCAAATCTTGATCCATTTGGACAAGGTTTCGTTTCCATGTCCATGCCTACTAAAGCTCTGGAGGTTGAAATATTAGCAAAAAATATTATTCATAATAATAATCTTTGCGTTAATTGGTGTCTTTCAAATGTAATGATTCAAGAAGATCCTGCTGGTAATATTAAGCCTAACAAAGCAAAATCGGTAGATCGTATAGATCCAATTGTTGCTTTAATAATGGCTCTGGGCGGTTATTATTCCGAAGATGAAGGGACAAGTATTTATGACGAAAGAGATTTATTAATATTATAATGGATTTAAAAATAATTGCATTACTAACTCCAGAGGGATTTGATAAAAGATTTTGGTCAAATGCGGCTAAAACAAAAACCTATAAAGAGGCATACGAACAAGTTGAGGAGGAATATCAAAAATATTTCCTCAGTAGAAAATATAGTGATTATAATTCTTATAGAAATTGCAGAGATAAAAGAATAAAAAAGGCAAACAAGTTGCACAAAAAAAAATAAATATAGTCGTATCATTGTGAAAATTATTAAGATTTGAGCATACTTACAGACATTAAAAACTTCTTGACATTTGGAAATCCTGAAAAAACAGAAAAACGAGGTTTAGGATTACAAACATTATTCCCTCACGCAAATCCATATACACCAGATAAGGCATTGACTCTTAGTGCAGTATGGTGTGCAATCAGATTATTAGCTGAAAGCGTTTCCTCTTTACCTTGTTCTGTCTATTACAAAGAAGCAAATGGCGATAAAGTAGAGGCTACTAATGACAGAATTTACAATCTAATAAAATACAAGCCCAACAATTATCAAAATAAAATTACATTTTTTGAATACATTATGATGTGTATATGCACAACTGGGAATGCTTATGTTCAAATAGTGAGAGATGAAGCTGGGTCTCCTGTACAATTAATCCCTTTGAATCCTGATTCAGTTGATGTTGTTATCAATGAAGGAGAGTTATTTTATCAACTTGAGAAATCTGGAGTTTTAGATAGCCCAGATATTTTACATTTTAAAACAATAACAGAAGATGGAATCATAGGAATAAGCCCAATAGATCAATGTCAGAACGCATTAAACTGGGGTTTAAATGTTGAGGAATTTGGAAATACATTCTTTAAGAATGGTGCAAAGCCAAGCTCCGTTCTTTCAACTGATAGAGCTTTAAGTGAGACCGCAATTGATAGATTAAAAAATTCTTTCAATAGTAGTTATGCAAAACTAAATCAAAGTAATTCAACAATAATATTAGAGGAGGGATTAACATTTAAGCCGATTTCTATATCTCCAGAACAAGCTCAGTTCTTAGCGAGCAGACAATTCTCAATCGAAGAAGTGGCTCGTATATTTAATGTACCACCTCATATGCTTAAAGATTTGACAAAGTCAAGTTTCAATAATATTGAAATGCAATCTCAAGAATTTGTTACTTATACTTTGATGCCTTATATTACAAGGATTGAAAATGAGATTAATCTTAAGTTATTCAGAAACAATGAGATAGGATATAAATTTATTGAGTTCAATGTGAATGGATTATTGAGAGGAGATGTGAAATCAAGAAATGAAGCATACAAGACAGCTATTACAAATGGCTATATGAGTATAAACGAAGTTAGACAAAAAGAAAATTTAAATTCAATCGAAGGAGGAGATAAGCACTTCATGCAATTGAATATGACAACAATAGAAAAAATAGGAGAAGATGCCACTACCGATTCCTGAGCAATACGAAAACGATAAGGACTTCATAGATAGATGTATGTCAGATGATGTGATGGTTGAGGACTTTGAAGATGAAAAGCAAAGGTTGGCTGTATGTAATATGCAACTTGAAGAGAATAGAAAAAACATTTGGGATAAAAAATATAATAAAATTATGGAAAAAAGAATATTTAATATAGAAACAAGAGCAGAACAAACAGAAGAAGGGAATCAGATCATAAGTGGTCATGCTTCTATGTATGACATAAGAAGCGAAAACTTAGGAGGATTTTATGAGTACATTGAAGCTGGAGCTTTCACTCCAGAATTAATTGCAAAATCAGACACAAGAGCATTAATTAATCATGACCAAAATTTAATTTTAGGAAGAACAGCCTCAGGAACTTTAAGACTTAATGCAGATGAAAAAGGATTAAGATATGAGTTTGATGTACCTGAGACTTCTTATGGAAAAGACTTAGTTGTCTCTATGAAAAGAGGAGATATAACTCAAAGTTCTTTTGCTTTTACAGTAGCCGATGATGACTGGACTACTGATGAGGATGGTAATAATATAAGAACAATCAAAAAGATCGAAAGACTTTACGATGTCTCTCCTGTTACTTATCCAGCTTATCCAGAGGCTAATGATTTAATTGTAGCTCAAAGAGGATTAGCTACTTATAAAGAACAAGTAGAAAAAGAAAAAGAAGAAAAAGATTTAGTGAAACGTTCTCTTGTTTCATTGAAGATAGAATTAAAAAAGAGAAAATAATAAATAAAAATTTAAATATGAAAACATCAATAGAATTAAAAGAAATGCGTTCAGACATTATTGATTCTTTAGAAAACATCAAAGATGTTGCTTCTACTGAAACAAGAGATTTAACGCAAGAAGAAAATAATCAAGTAGATGGGCTATTAACTGAGGTTGATAATCTTGACGCTAAGATTGAAAGAGCTGAAAAAATGGAAACTATCAAGCGTAATGCTGCGGTTGTTTCTGGAGTTACAGCTAAACCTAAAGAAGATAAAGACCTTGAGAAATTTACATTCCAAGCTGCTATGAGAGCTGCTTATACAGGAAGAATGGAAGGTATCGTAAAGGAAATGGATCAAGAAGCGAGAAACGAGTCTCGTTATACTGGACAAAGTTTTAGAGGAATAGGAATTCCATCTTCTGTATTAACAAGAGCATGGGCGACAAGTTCAACTAACAGCGAGACGACAATGAGCTTTACAGACCAGTTAGAGTCTAACTTAGTACTAACATCTGCTGGAGCAAACTTTTACTCAGGAATCAACGATATGAAATTCCCAGTTTTTTCTGGAGTTACTTCATCATGGATAGCTGAGACTGGAGGTTCTGATGTAGCGTCTGCTGGAGACTTATCTGCTGTAACATTAACTCCTCATAAATTAATATCTGTAGTTAATATGAGTCAAGAGTCTTTAGTACAAAATCCATCTTTAGAAGCTGCATTACAATCGAACATTGCTGCTAACATGGCTGCTACTCTTGAGACTGCTTTACTTTCTAAAGCTGATATAACATCTGCTCCTCAGTCTATATTTTTAGATGCGGCTGCTGGTTCTACTGCTGCTTTTAGTGGAACAACTGCTTCTGCGTTAGAGAATACATACATAGGAAATGATGGTACGTATGAAGGAGCAAGAATGGCATACCTAATGGATGCTGATGCTTATGCTGCAATAAAAACATCGGCTATGGTTGCAGACATTACTGCTGCTTATGACATGAGAGATAAAACTGTAAATGGTTTTTATGCTTTTGTTAGCTCAAACGTTGCTTCTGATGGTGTAGCTGGGAAAGAACATGTTTTATTCGGGGACTTCTCTAAAGTACACATTGCACAGTTTGGAGGATTAGATTTCTTATACGACCCATATTCTGGAGCTGCTTCAGGAGAGCCAAGAATGGTTGTAACAGGATTATTTGATGGAGATGCTGTACAAAATACAACAGCGTTCGCAAACTTAATTGAGGCTTAGTAAATAATAACATCAATCAGAAAAGGGGTGGTAGAATGGCTGCCATCCCTTTTTTTAAAGTAAACAACTATGAGATCATACGAAGTTAAAACCGTTTCAACAATAGACATATTAACAACTGCTGAAGTAAAAGCTCATCTTAAAGTAGATACTGCTGCGGATGATACTCTTATTGATAATTTAAGAGATGCCGCAACAAATTCAGCTCAAGAATATACCAATAGATTTTTTACATCAACGACTCTTACGCAATATGCGGATAAATGGTCGGAAATTGCGGAATTATATAAATCCCCTTTGCAATCTATTACTCATATAAAATATTATGATAGTGATGATTCTTTACAAACTTTATCTTCAGATGTATATAATTCGGATGGATCTGCAATGCCAGCAAGAATTGCTTTAGCAGTAAATCAATCTTATCCCACTACTTCTGATAGAATTGCTGCAATTAGGGTTGAATATATCGTAGGAGTAACAGCAGCGAATTTAGTGGATAATGCTATAAAACAAGCAGTTCTTTTAACAATCGGACATTGGTATCAAAACAGAGAAGCAGTTATTGTAGGAAGAATCGCAACAGAACTTCCAATGGCTGCTAAATATTTATTAGATCAATATAAAATACAAGTCGCAAGATAATGCAAATTGGAGAATTAGATAGAAGAGTCGTATTACAAACTTCCTCAAGAAGTGCGAATAATTACGGAGAGCAAGAATTAACTTGGGCTAATTATCGAGAAGTATGGGCTAAAATTGATTGGGATGGAGGAAAGAAAAATGAAGAGCTGGAAAAGATAACATCAACAAGCGATGTATTAATTTATATAAGAAATTTAGATATTGAATTTAATACAACAGGTCGAGTTTCTTATGATAGTAAATTTTATTATGTACACGCTATTAATGAGATTGATGGAAGAGATGCTTTTTTAGAATTAATTACAAGAGAAAAAGACTAATGGCAATAGGAGCAAAAAGTGCAAGAATAGAAGTGAAGGTTTTGGGAGCAAGAGAAATAGGTCAAGTTTTTGATGCGTTACCTAAACAAGTAAACAAAAATAAAATTTGGATAAAATTTTGGAGAGAGGCTTCGAAACCATTAGTAAAAGCTGCAAGATCAAGAGCTGTCAAGAAAAGCGGACAACTTGCAAAAAGTATAGGTTTTTTTACAACTAAAGCAAGTCGAAAATATTTAGGAGGATATGTTGGTCCAAGAGTGAAAGGAGCTTTTGCAAAAAGAGATAAAGAAACTGGAAAATATAGTAAATCTGGATATTATGGAGCATGGATAGAATATGGAGGAGAGGTAATGTTCGGAGGAAGAGGAAAAGGAAAAGATCAACCATTTATGAGACCCGCTTGGGATCAAGCTCATCAAGTTGTTATGATGAACGGATTCACTGCTGCGGAAAAAGTATTTAACAGAGCTTTAAAATCTCATGAAGGAAGATTAAAAAAATATGGATATTTCGGATATTAAATGAAAACAGGACTTGCAATATATAATATTTTAGCCAATAATGCTCCAGTAGCAGCATTAGTAGGTACAAGGATTTTTCCTAATGTAACAAAAGTAGGGACAACATTTCCTTTTATAATTTACGATGTTGAGTCAGAAACTCCTACCGATTATAAACAAGGAGTCTCTTCATTAGATACTGATATTGTTACAGTTTCAGCATACAGCACGACCTACACCGAAGCATCCGACTTAGCTTTAAAGATAAGAACTGCATTAGATAGAGTGAGTGGAACTTATGGAGGAGTTGAGGTGCAATCAATCAAATATGATGGATATAATGATTTATTTGATGATGACAGTGGAAATGAGGGAATCTATCGAAAAGCATTAGATTTCAATATACGAATTATAAATAGTTAAAAATGAAATACAAACTTATAAAAGATTGGGAGAGCAAAAGACATAATAAAACCATAAAAAAAGGAAGTTATGTTGTGATCTTAAAAAATGAATTGGAAGAATTAATTGAATCAGGATGTATTGATGAGGTTAAGAAAACTCCAAAAAAGAAAGAAAAAAAGGAAAAAAACAAGAAAGAAACCGAAAATAAATAAATTAATAATAAATAAAAAAATAAAAAAATGGCTATACTTAACGGAACGAATATTAGAGTCTATGATTCATCGACTAATATTCTTGTTGCTTACGCTCAAAATGGATCAATAAATTTAAATTTATCTTTGAGAGAAATTACTAATAAACAATCTGCGGGATGGAAAGAAAGTCTTGAATCTTCAAGAGATTGGACAATTGATCTTGATGGTGCGTATGCGTGGACAGATGCTTCGGGATCGGCTTTAACAAATGGAGCTGATGATTTAGCATTGTCTAACATAATTACAAACAGAACTGCTTTGACTATAAGATTTGGAAATACTGGAGGAGCTACTGCTGATACTTACTATGAAGGAAGTGCTTTCTTAACTTCATTTTCAGTTAGTGCGGGGACAGAAGATACTGCTACTTATTCAATGAGTTTTGAAGGAACACGTGCTTTAACGCAAACTATTTCTTAATATTAACAATAGTGGGTGCAGGGGGATGACTTGTTTGTTTTGTTTCATCTCCTTGCAATCCCATTAATAAACAAACAATAACATGAAAACATATACTTTTGTAAAAATAAACGGAAAAGATTTTCCTATAAAATTCGGATTTAATGCATTAAGAAAATATAGTGATGCGACAGATACTGCTCTTGCGGATCTGGATAAATTAGGAAACAATATGACATTAAATGAAGCTCTTTTGCTTGTTTTTTATGGTCTTGAAGATGGATATCGAGCAGCAAAACAACCATGCGATTTAACAATAGATGATTTATCTGATATGATAGATGAAGATTTTGATGCTTTAACGCATTGCATGGAAATATTAGGACAGCAGATGCATAATAGAAATAAAAGTAAAAAGGGAAAAAAGTAAAAAGCCAAGAAAAAGTAGATGCTTTGACTTGGCTGGATATTGAAAGAATTGCTTTTGGTTATATGGACATGAAGGTTGATGAGTTTTACAATATGATTCCAAGACATTTTTGGATAAAAATGGATGGATTCTATGAATATGAAAATCTTAGGCAACAACAGGAATGGATTAGATGCAGATGGATGACAACATATTTATTAAATGTTCAACTTCCAAGAAATAAAAGTATTAAACCTCAAGAACTAATCAAATTTGAATGGGAAACAGGAAAAGAAGTGGATGTTGAAAAACTTAAACAAGAAGCAGACTATTATAAAAATTTAGATAAACATAATTTAAAAAAGAAAGATGGCGAATAAATCAGTAGGATATTTAACTTTTGCGTTTGGAGCAAACATGCAAGGCTTCAATCGAGCGATGGGCAAAGCCTCTAAAAGAATAAAAAGGTTTGGGACAAGCATGTCAAATGCTGGAAGAACTATGACTGCGGGACTGACAGTTCCCTTAGTTGCATTAGGAGGTGCTGCGGTTAAAATGGCTTCCGATTTTGCAGAAACGCAGCAAAAATTCAACATGGTTTTTTCTTCTATGCAAACAACCGCCAGTAAAGTTGCCGCCAATTTTAAAAGAGATTTTGGTTTATCAGGAAAAGCAGCAATGCAAATGCTGGGAGATACAGGGGATCTACTTGTAGGATTCGGATTTACGGAAGAATCCGCTTTAGAACTCTCTAAACAAGTAAATGAATTAGCAGTAGATTTAGCTTCTTTTACTAACTTTTCAGGAGGATCAAAAGGAGCATCTCAAGCATTAACTAAGGCGTTAGTTGGAGAAACTGAACAGGCGAAGTCTTTAGGAATTGTTATCCGACAAGGAACGAAAGAATACAAAGAAAGAATAAAAGTAATCATGAGAGATCAAGGAGTAACGATGCTCCAAGCAAAAGCTCTGGCAAATTTAGAAATCGCACTCCAACAAAGTCAAAAAGCTCAAGGCGATTATGCAAGAACATCTGGAGGATTTGCTAATCAACTTCGATTGCTCCAAGCTCAATTTGAAGATTTAGCAGTTGAAATTGGGTCTGCTTTAATGCCTATTGCTAATCAAATGATGACATGGGTAAAAAATGGATTGAAATTTTGGAATGGCTTAAGCGATAGCGTAAAAAATACAGCAATAGAAATTGGAGTTTTAGCAGCCGCTATTGGTCCAGCATTATTGGTTCTTGGAAAGTTATCGCAAATAGCAGCAGTTGCATTAAGTCCTATCGGATTAATTATTGGAGGATTAGTTGCTGCTGCGGTTATTATTGTTCGAAACTGGGATTATGTAAAAAAAGTTTTAGTTGATGTCATAAATTATTTTATTGATTTATATAATGAATCTATTGTTTTCAGGACTGCGGTAGAAACAATTTCTTTTTCTTTTAAGCAGCTTTGGTTTAATGTCAAATTTTTTGCGAATGCGGGATGGAGCATATTGAAAGGAATGGGGATAAATATAAAAAATCTTTTCGGAGGTTTAGGAGATATAATTGCGGGAATATTCACTTTTGATTTGGATCAAATAACTAAGGGACAAGATTCTGTTAAAGAAGGATTAGCCAATGCTTTTGATCCCGCAAATAATCCTGAATTAGAACAAGCAATAACGGAATTAGCAGAAGATACTAAAGAAAATTTTACAAGTGCTTGGAATAATATAAAAGGGAAAAGTAAACTTAAATTTATCTCGGAAAAAGATATTGATGGAGTTACAGATAAAGCTGCTGAAATTTTTAGTAATTTAAAAAAGAAATTCTCGGGTCTTTTTAATATACAGGCGGGAGGAGGAGGAATATCAGTGCCAACTACTCCAGATGCACCTAAGAAAATTGAAACTAAACAATTAGAACCTCCTCCAACTTTAATGCAGAAATGGAATGAATTTTGGAAAGAGTATGGGGATGGATGGAAAAAGACTCTAAATCAAGTAGGTCAAGCGGTCAATGCTCTATCAGGCTTATTAAGTGCTTTAAATGCAAAAGATCAAATGGAAATGGATAATCATCGAAAAGCGAGAGAAGAAAATTTAGAGTCTGAGATACAGGATGAATATGATTTATTAGAAACTCAGGTGCTGACAAAGACAGACAGAGATGCAAAAATTGCTGAATTAGATGAAAAAGCGGCTCAAAAAAGAATACACTTAGAAGAAAGTTTAGCGGATAGAGAAAGAGATATAAAAATCAAAATGGCTAAAAGAGACAAGCAAATGAAATTAATGGCGGCTACGACAGGAGTTGCAAACGCTGTTGTTTCTGCATTAGGAAGCGTTCCTTTTACACCAGCGAATATAGGTTTAGCTGCTTTCGTGGGTCTTTTAGGAGCTGCACAAATTGGAATTATTGCATCCACTCCAATACCTTCTTTTGCGGATGGAGGTATTGTTAGCGGTCCAACAGTCGGATTAATGGGAGAATATGCTGGAGCAAGTTCTAATCCAGAGGTTATCGCTCCTTTATCAAAATTAAAAAACATGATGGATAATACACAACAGACAGTTCATGTTGTAGGAAAAATAAGTGGAAATGATATTGTTATAGCATCTGAAAGAGCGGAAACTGCTCGACAAAGATATATATAATGTTTAAATTTAAAATTGGCAAAATGATAATACAATTAATTCCTTTTAAAATTACATATAAAATATAATGGCTTTTACTAAAAGATATACATCAACTGTCAAATCTTATAATGATACAACATATACTGTTGAAATATGGGACAACGTTACAACAAGCACTTCAGCAAATGATTTTGTTATAGGAGCGGGAGGTCCTGTTATTGATTATGCTGGGGATACTGAAGATAAATTTAATCCTCTTATAACTTCCAGATGCAAGATACCTTTTATGGTGCAAAGCGGAGGAGATGCGAATTTTATAAATCAAATGAGATCTGTTGCTTATTCAGAAAAAGATGTTTATATATTAGTTTATAAAGGCTCTGATCTTTTGTGGGGTGGTTTTGTTTTAATGGAATTAGGAAAAGAAGAGGATTTAGCTTATCCTTATGAAGTAATGTTAGAAGCGATTGATGGTTTAGCTCTTTTAAAGAATTTTTCTTTTATCCCTGAACCCACCTTAACAGGTCCGTATGATATAGGGGATACATTTTTAAATGAAGAGCCTCAGACCTTTATATATTGGTTAAAAACAATTCTTTTAAATGTAGGTTTTCCAACAACAACACAAGGAGCGACTTCTAATTATACTATAAAAACTGCGGTCAATTGGTATAATGAAGATCATGCAGCGACAACTGCCGCTTATGATCCTTTAGCATTAACAAGAGGGACGGTTGAAATGTTTTATGAAGAGGTTTACCGAGATACATGGGCTGATGTTAAATATGAAGCTCCTACTTTATTTGCTGCATTAAAGTCAATTTGTGTTGCATGGGGAATGAGATGTATTTACTGGAATAATTCAATATGGTTTATTCAAATCTCGGAATACAACACAGATGAAAGCGGTACTTTTTTAGCTCCTGTTAATATAACAACTCGAACATATGATAAAGACGGAACTTATACCAGTTCTGCGGATGACATAGGTACAACTAATGTCGCTTACGATTTAGATTTTGAAGGATCAGGAGATTCGGGGCTTCAAAAATTAACGGGGACAAGCTATGATTTTTCCACTCCTATAAAACAAGTAAAAAGTAATTTTTTATCTTATGGCGACTACAATTATCATGTTTCTTTTCCGAGAGTTTTTAATGAGGGAGTTTGGGAGGCGAGTTTAACAAGTACAGAATCTATAACAACTGGAGAAATTATAAACATAAAAAATGCATCTTTAGCTGATAGTTTTTTCACGCAGGTCTTTATGGAGTGCGTAAATTCTGGGACAGAAAAGAGAATGATGTGTAATTTTGGTATTCGAGCTAAAGCAAAAGGAGCGGGTGCATGGGCGAAAATGTTAGATCTTAACGCTTCTTCTAATCTGTATTGGAATACTTATGCAGCTCCAACAGGTCCTGTTTTTGATGCTAATGATGGATATCCCTCAGGCACAGGTGTTTTAGCTTTTCATAATTCAGTACAAATTCAACCAGGAAACTCTACTATTAATATACTGTCTCAACAAATAGGAGGAGGAGCGATTCCAACAGACGCAGCGTTTACTGGAATGTGGGAGTTTCAATGGTATGCTTATGCTGAATTTCATCAACCTACAGTTTGGGGGGTGGGAGCAATTCCGATATTAAATGGACATGGAGCTATTTGGGCTGAATTTTTAAGTGCGATACATTTACCATTCATGCCAATTGATACTCCTTCCCAAGGGATATATGTTTCGGTAACGGAAGCTAATAATACGAATCTTAATTTTCCAGTATGGCATGAGGATTGGACTTTAGGTGGCACTTTTACTATGGCTCATAGTCCTACAGTATCTCCAGCGGCATCATTTTTTTGTCAAGTAAAAGATGGAGCAATAGGTGTTCAATCTCAAGAAGATATATTAACATTAAATGATAATACTTTTATTTATAAAGTTCCTAAATTATTTTGGGGGGATGTGAATGTAGATACACCTGGAGCTTTAGAAGTATATAATGGAGCTGCTTGGGTTCTGACAGATGTCTCAGGGAAATGGGGTGTTGGAACTCTTCTTGGAACTTCAAATTTTAGCAAGTTGGTATGTTGGCAAATTTTAAACAATGGATTTGTAAGCTCTTATAAATTTACGGGAACTTCAGTCTTATCAGAGACAAATAAAGAAGAAACGGATGGGAGTGGAACTCGTTTAAAATATATAAATCCGATTGGAAGAATTGTGGATCAAAATGGAGATTTTGTTTTTGCTTCTGGAAATTTTAAACTGCTTTATGATGAAGTAGATTTAGAGATGTTTGAAATGAATTATTCGGCAGCATCTCCTACTTTTACAACTACAAGTCATCCTGGAAATTACTCAGGCTCAGTCGGTATTCCTCAAGATAATAATCCTAACATAGCAATGTTGATTAATTCTAATAGTTCTAATATTACACAATTAGTCCCATGCTTTGAAGTTTATGGAACTATTGCTGTTTCAACAAGTCCTATTACGTCTATAACAGTTTGTGGGACAGCTCAAGCAATCTTTAAATCTGGAGATGTTTTTACTATGATAGATTCATTGACTGGATATTCTTATGAAATAACTTTAGCAGCAGATTATACGCCGCCAAGTGTCGGTACAATATCAAGCGGAAGTTATACAGGAGATTGGGCTATAACAACTACTCTTACGATAGATTCTTTAGCTCTTGAAGGAGATATTGGAAATTCCAGTAAAATTGGACTCAATCCTTCAAATTTAATAACAGAGTACCAAAGAAAAACAATGGGAACTGTTGGAGGGTTTACTATAACATCTGAAACTATTGGAGGTTGGAATAGTAGAACGGGAACTTTTGTTGGTGTAGATATGGATTATATTAAACTTTTACCGAGCGATTTTATTCCTAATGATAATAAAGTAAATAGATCTATATATTTTGATGATAGCGGAACGACAGGAGTAAGAATCCAAGATGCCACCCAAGAGCTTTGGGCGTTTAGGCAAGTTCCTTATGGAAAAAGAGTTACATCTTGTAATGTATGGGGGAATGCAACAAGAGATGTTGAGGTCTATGTTTTAAATGTAGATTCAAGCGGTGTAGGATCAGCTATTGGAACGGGATCAACAGGAGCAACAGGATTCTCGGTTACTGCAACAGACTCAACTGCAACTAATTATATAGGAGTAAAGATTATAACAACAGCAATGTCCGACCGAATTTATGGCGGAAAATTATTAATTGAAGATATACCTTAAAAAATGAATATAAAAAATATGATGTTTAATGATAGCGTACAAGTTACAGCAATAAATACAACAGTATTCTCAATTGCTACTTTTACTAATTTAGAAATGATTTTAAAAATATTACTATTATTAGTAACGATTTTTTATACTGCTGATAAATGGTATTACAATAAAAAAAGAAGAGATGAGCAAGAAAAGAAAACTGGGATCAAAAAATCCTAAATATTTTTCAGAAAAACAAAAACAAGAAAACAATCCTCAAAATTTAACTTTTGTTCATGAAGCAAAAGGAGTTAAAATTTACATTATAAATACTTATGAAAACTTATAGATATTTTAGAGCAAGAGAATTTGAATGTCCGTGCTGCGGAGAAGAGCAAATGAAAGATGCCTTTGTTCATCTTTTAGATGAGGCTCGAAATTTTGCTGGGATTCCATTTAAAATAAATAGCGGTTTTAGATGTGATTCTCATACTGAAACATTAAAAGAAAAAGGATATAAAGTTGCTCAAAATTCCCCTCATTTAAGAGGGTGGGCTGCTGATATCCATTGCGTTGATAGCAGATCAAGAGCTTATATCTTAGACGCTTTAGGCTTTGTTGGATTTAGCAGAATAGGTATCGCAAAAAATTTCATCCATGTCGATAATGACCCTTGTAAGGATGAGCAAGTTGTCTGGGTCTATTAAATAATTATTAATTAAATATTTTAAAAAATGAAAAACTGGTTAACAAATGTATTAGTTGGACAAATCTTACATAGTAAGAAATTTATTTATGCCTTAACAGGTATTGTTGTGCCATTCTTAATGGCGAAGTTCGGTTGGGGCGAAGAGATTGCCACTACTGTTTGGCAGACAGCTTGTGTTCTAATATTAGGACAAGGAATTGCAGACATAAATAAGTCTAAAAAATAAGTTTGAAAAGTAGGTTTGATATTTATGAGGAAGAAATCTCTGATTTGTGGGGATTAGGTAATTCCTATATTGGAATTGCCGAAATCCTCATAGATAGACATAATTTAGATTTTTCTATTGAATATATTAGAAAAATAGTATCGGAGACAATCCGTTATAAATTAGCAGATAAGGAAATTGTTGAATACAATGTCAAATTAGCAAAACAAAAACAAAAATTAAGCGATCTCAATCGCATACAAAACAAATCTTTTAGAGAACATGCAAGACTTGAGAATGCTTTAGTTGAGTATAATCAAGAGATAATTAAACTTTTAAAAAAAGAAAGTTTATCTATTAATGAGGGTTTAGACCTTCATATTTCTAAAAAAAACACAAAGGACAAAGCGGCTTTAGTAGTACAAATTGCTGATACTCATTTTAATGAATTAGTAGATTTAGAACATAATCAATATGATTTTAAAATAGCTTCTAAAAGATTACAAAAATTTGCTTATTACATTAAAAGATATGCTAAATTATATGATATTAATAATATTTTAATAGCCATTACAGGGGATCTAATCAACTCAGATCGAAGATTAGATGAAAAGCTCAGTATGGCTACCAATAGAGCTAAAGCCACTTTTTTAGGAGTTCATTTATTACAAAATTTTATTATAGACCTGAATCAAATTGCTACTATTTCGGTGGCGTGTGTAACAGGAAATGAATCCAGAGTAAATGAAGAATTGGGATGGGTTGACATTGTAGCTTCGGACAATTACGATTTTACCATTTTTGAAATGCTTAGATTATTGCTTCCAAAAATTCACTTTATTAGAGGAAATGCTTTAGAATTAATTGTAGAAATAGGAGGACAAAACATTCTTTTAATACATGGGCATCAATTAGGAAAAATGAATACTTCTAAAATATCATCTGTTGTTGCTAAGTATTCAAGAAAAGGCGTAAAGATTGATTTTATGATTTGCGGACATTT
>VTLG01002866.1_pt1 | contig 16373 bp, 15 predicted proteins | sample 4694571 | NCBI WGS metagenome assembly VTLG01 (sample SAMN12604809, study PRJNA352737) | marine metagenome | biome: ENVO:00000447; feature: ENVO:00000209|ENVO:00000569|ENVO:01000036; material: ENVO:00002151; isolation source: viral sequences binned using virsorter ...
AGGTCGTGTTGCAACAGGAGTAATAGAGCCTTGTACCGTAGGATAAGCTGACATTGAACCTGAATCAACCATATCTCTATCAACAGGATCAAAAGGTTTTACAGGAGTAACTTTCTTAGGCGTTGGTTTAGGTTTAGCTTTTACAGGAGCTGGAGTCGGAGCTGGCGTTGGGACTTTTTTTGCCGGACCAGAAGTTCTAGCAGGCATTTCTGCAGTAGTACTGCCAAGATTTTTAGTATTTTGCCATTGTTCTAAAGCTGCTTGATATTCATCGCTTGAACTATAATCTCTACGGCTAGGTCTTCCGCCAAGCGCATATTTAACTCTGCCACCTTTACGATAGTCTTTTCGTTTACTTCTGTCTCTTTTTCTCGCCACATTAATTCCTAATTAGTTTTAACTTCAAAAAGCTTGTCAAGTTTTGTCTCAAGTTTATTAAGCATACGAATAAGCCTATCCATATTACTTTCCATTTCATCTTTAGTAACGTAGCTTCTAGCTACTTCTTCTCTAGTTTTATTTAACAACACATCAATCCTTTTAAGCTCTACGAAGTTCTGCCGAATACTATAGATAACCGGAGCCATTATCAAAGTAATAAATACATTCCACATTTCTAAATCCATGTTACGCTGCCTGCATATCCCAACAATTTAAATTAGCTGCAACAAAAACACTAGGCATTGCATGTATTTGTGTATTCATATTACTTTCTTTTCCTTTTTTCGTTAAGGTAGTTGTTGATGTTCATGCCATAGATGTCCAAAAGGAGTATTATCTTCTTCGTACTCTATAGTTTTATCTTTATCATAAAGTACAGCCAAGCCTATTATTATTATGAATAACCAACTTATAAAATTCATGCGACCTTCTTTATGATTCTAGTGCTTCTATTCTTGCTATTAGTTGTTGAATTACGGATATATACATAGCATCTTTTTCACCTAGCTTAGAGGTTAAAGAAATGTGATCAGATATAATATCGTAATCTGGACTCATATCATTTATTTCAAGTTGACCAATCCAAGAGTCATCTATACTTTGAACCGCTTGAGCCGTGAATCCTTTTACATTTTCTTTGTTTCCGTGTGCTGCTTTATTTATCCAATCAAAACTTTTAGGTTTATATTGTTTAAATTTATTTATATCATAAGTAAAATCTACAATATCTTTTTTTAACCTTTCGTCTGAGTTAGAGGCAATGATGGTATCTGTACCAGTTAAATCTCCATTAGCAGCTATACGAAAATGCTCAGTACCAGAAATTGTTCCTGTACCAGAAGCAGCACTATACCAGATATGGATACCGTCTACTTGGACATACATACTGGCTAAATCGTTTTCAATATACGTTGGATTAGCAGAACCAGAGGATTCAATATACCAATTTTGTCCTAGATATAAAACATTAGTATCATTGCGATTAAATAAAGTACCTGTATCACCTACCTGTAGCATGTTAATTTGGGAATAAGTATCTTTTGGTGTGGCTCCTAACCCCATATTACCAGTACTGGAAATACGCATCTTCTCCGTAGCAGCTTCACTAGCTCCTGTCATAAACTGTAAGCTGGTAGCATTATTTGATGAACTAAAATCACCTTCAGAAATAGCTTGTATTCCAGCAGCTACTAATATTGCGTCTGTACCTGTACCTTCATCGGGAGCTTGGAAGTTTATCTTACCAATAACATCGTTGGCTGCTATGTCTGTTTCACCTGTTTGAAGTGTAAGTGAGATAGGCTTATCATCTGCCGTAGCTGTATGTTTTAATATAAGACCTGTATCAGCAGTATGTATTATTTTAACTTCGGAATCTGCTCCAAAAGTTATTTCAGCCGAATCCGATGTCAAAGCAAGATTATCTCCTACAGTAATATCGCCGTCAGAGCTGTATATAACAGCTTTTGAATTGACTACTGTACCTGCTGAAGAACCATCGAGAAGATTTAGTTCTGCAGCAGTTGTTGTTACAGCAGTTCCGCCTATTAATAGTTTATCCTTAACTATATCTACTACAGCTCCACCTGCTGTCAATAATTTATCTGCACTTTCATCCCACAACAAATATGCTCCTGATGTAGCACCAAAGAATTTAACGTCTACTCCTGTATCGTCAACGCCAAAAGTAGTTGCTCCATCTATCTGAACTGTACCATCAATATCAACAGCATCTAAGTTGGCAGTACCGTCAATATCTGCATTGCCTGAAATATCTAGAGTTGCACCGTCTAGTTCACCTGTAATAGTTAAGTTTCTAATGTCTGTATAGTCTTTATTAGAGTCTAGTATAACTGCTTTAGAAGCAATAGCTGTACCGACTGCTGTAGAACCTAAGTCTAGTGCGTTTATTTCTCCAACAACTACTGTAGCTCCATCAAGTATATTAAGTTCTTCTGGTGTAGAGCTAATCTGAGTAGTTGAAGTTGCAGCTAATACTGGAAGCGTACCAGAAACATTAGGAAGATTTATTGTTCTATCTCCTGTAGGATCTATTACAGTAAGCGTAGTTTCGTGTGCGTCTGCTGTAGCTCCTTCAAAAATAATTGCATTTGAAGCTTCCATTGTAACCGTATCTACAGTTGTTGTCGTTCCTGCAACAGTAAGATTAGGTACTAGCAGTTGACCTGTACTTGGATTATAGCGTAAAGCTCCTGTATCGTCTAATAATGAATCAGACTCATCGTGAAAAACAACAGGGAAGTTAGTGTTTGCTGTACTATCAGATACGGTAACTTTAGAAGACGTACCAGTTACATCGCCTGTTAAAGGTCCAGCAAAAGCATCTGAGGTTACAGTACCGTCAAAAAAGGCATCTTTAAATTCAACAGAACTTGTTCCTAAATCTATGTCATTATCTGTAGAAGGTACAATAGCTCCGTTTGTAAATGTAACTTGATTATCTCCTCCTGCTGCAACAGTTATTACATCTGAGCCTGAGAAAGTTATAGAGGTATTGGTATCACCATCTCCTGTTATAGAATCTAGTTGTATATCGCCTACGTTAGTAATATCTGCATCATTAAAACTTGTAGCTCCTAAAGAGTTTGCAGCAGCCGTAGAAGTTAATCCAGCAGCCATTGTAACTCCACCACCATCTGCTATCTGTATAGCATCATCACCATCTGTAAAAGCGATTAAAGGAGTTTGTAATTCTGTAGTGACTTCAAAGTTTGCAATAGTATCTATAGAGCTTTCAAAGTAAGTTTCAAAGTCAGTAAGAGCAACTTGCTTCATTGTGCCGTTGTCATTAACAACAACTCTATCTGCATCGGCTAGTGTTGTAGATGATGCACTTGTGTCACCATCCATTATATTTAGTTCTGCTGCCGTAGATGCGATTGCAGTACCGTTAAAGTTTATAGCGTCTGCATAGACAGTTCCATCAAAGTAACCATCTTTAAATTCGTATGAGCTTGAACCTAGATCAATATCGTTATCTGTAGTAGGAAGTATAGATCCGTTATTAAAAGTAAACTGAGTATCACCACCTGCTGTAATAGTAATTACATCAGAGCCACTAAAGGTAATTGAAGTATTAGTATCTCCATCACCTGCAATGCTATCAAGCTGTACATCGCCTACGTTACTTAGTGCAGCATCTCCAAAGTCTAAAGCTCCTGCGACAGTAAGTGTTCCTGAAATATCTACGTTACCATTAATATCAATAGTAGTAGCATTAATCTCAATCTCTGTATCTGATACTAAGTCTAAAACACCGTCAGCACTTTGATAAATATATGTTCCACTATCACCAAACTGTAGCTGATCTGTACTAGACAACAAAAGTCCGGTATCAGCAACATGTGTTAGGGAAACATCTTGGTCATCTCCAAAATTTATTACTGCGCCATCGGCAAGGAATAAGTCTGAAAATTCTAGTGCGCTTGTTCCTAATGCAGCACCATCAGAAGCATCAGGTACAAAGGCAGTAGTAGCCGTAATTGTTGTTCCTTGTACTGTACCAGAGCCTGTAATAGAGCTGCTGGCTGTTATAGTTGTAAAAGCACCTGAACTAGCTGAGTTAGCTCCAACTGTAGCTCCATCTACTGTACCACCATTTATATCTGCTGTATCAGCTACTAGAGCATCAGTAGTTACTGTACCATCGAAGTAAGCATCTTTAAACTCTAAAGAGCTTGTGCCTAAGTCAATATCATTATCAGTAACAGGAACAACAGCACCGTCTTGTATTCTTATTTGTTCTACGGCTGCACTAGATACTTCTACATAAAATCCCCAACGATTATTAGTACTGTCTGATTCTATTTTATTAAGGAAGTCTAGATCACCTATACGATAGATGTTACCGCCTTGAGCTGCAGTACCGTCATGTCTATGTCCTGTAGACGATGCGCTACTTGAAGAATAAGCAAAGGCGTTTAAAAGTTGATTGTATTCATTATTGAAAAGTGCAGCAGTAATGGTATCTCCATCAGCTATTGAACTTTGTCTAGTATATGTTTGAGCCATAATTTAATTCTCTCTTTGTTGTTATTGTCTTCCCGATGGTCTATAGTTTACATATAATCCGTTTATTGTATACGGAGCATTTGTATCATTACTAAATATTTTAAAGAAATTACTGTGTCCGCTTCCTGTTAGTGTAGCTCTTACCAAAGGTTGTTCGGGCGCACCAAAAGTACTTGTACCAAATAATGCTGATGAATCTCCAAATATAGAAGGCGTTGCTGAAATAATACCTACGTCTGTTGGTTGAAGCCTGTCTGTACTATCATAATCAAATCTAACTCTAAGAGTTGGCTCTACAGATCCTTCTGGAAATACAGAAACTTTAACGTGATCTAAAGTTTTTAAAGTTCCAAAATCTCCATAATCAAAATCTGGAGATTGGTATTCTGCATCTACATTTGTTTCAGTTCCTGCAGGATTGAAACTATCTCCTGTATCGTGGTTATAGACGTACCCATCTCTATCTCCGTGATAAGCTTTTTCTTTTCCTGAATAATTAAATCCGGATGTTACTGCAGGAGCTTGGATTCCTTGTAATTCAGACCATTCAAATCCTCTAGAAGTTAAAGTACCTGCGATTCCTTTTGAATTAGTTGTTGAAGCATTTGAAGCACTATAATAAAACCTATATTGAGATTTATCCCGAATAACTACACTACTATATTCATAAGTAATTGTGCTATCAAATATATCGTTTATAATAGGCTGTATAGATTTACTAATAGTTCCTAATTCAACGTCACCTATTCTTGCTGTACCTGCAACAGTTCTAAAACCATCGGGAGCAAGAAATATTAGATCACCTGCAAACTCTTGAATAGTTTTACCATCTACACAGCCTACGTTTTTAGTAACTGGTACAATAGCTATCGTACTTGAGTTATTTATATTCTGCAGTTTATATATAGAGTTCTTACAAAATATAAATAATTCATCACGAAAAGATTTTAAGCCTACTACTTGGTCATCGAGTACAATACTACCAGAACCTGTTGATGTGAAATCATCTATATCACTTGTGCCACTATAATATATAGTATTTAAAGCTGTAGCTGCTCCTGCAACTACTAAATGTTTATTATGTATTACACAATATTTTGGATAGTGTGTTCCGCTTACTGTAATTTCTTTTGCAAAAAAAGTTCTGTTACTTAAAGAAGAATCTGTTCCTGTCATTTTAAAGTAAAAAGGCTTTACTCCAGAACCTTCATCAGTAATAATAACTTCGCCATAGACTGTATCTCCTTCATAAGTAGCAAAGTGTGCTTTACTTTGTGAAGTTCTAGCAGATGCACTACGTCCTGTAAAAGTACTGTAGTTATCTCCGCCTCCTGCAACGCTTGCTTTATTTAGTTGTAACCAACTATCACCGTCTTGGCTAAAATATATATTTGTTCCTGAACAAGCTATTGCTCCATCTGCGTAAACGTGCATGCCTAATATTTCATTAGAGCTATTAGGTCTTGTACCATCTCCTAATTGCGAATAACCGTTAATGCGTCTATATCCGCCTTTTGTAGAGACTTCAAAGTTTTTTAATCTTGTTGCTTTTCCCGGAGTTTTTAAAAGTTCTAAAGAGTTACTAGACTTGTCTAAGCCTCCTTGTAACGCTACTGAAAAAGGCTGTGAAGCTGCCATTAGAAATAAATCCTATCATCAGTCATGTTCTTTGGTTGGGGGTTAATTAAATTAGATTTCATATACTTCATGCCTTTCTTATAATCATCTAACGCAAAAGCTGCTTGTTGTAGGTTTTCTTTGAATTGGTGTACATAGTATCTCGTTCTAGCTAATATAACAGGAGAATACTGGTCAGGAAGAACAATAGCATCGCCATGTGCTGATAAAGCAGTTGGTTTAGTGTAAGCATAAAAGTGAACATTATACACTTTATCTGGTATAGGACTAAGCCCAAACTTACGATGGTCTGGGCTGCGTATAATATAGCGAGGTTCGCCATAGTTTTGAGTATCTGCATCGTCTGCGTTCTCCGAATCTCTTAAATATCTTCTCCAATCAGATAAAGATATAAACTTTAATCCTCTTGAAACATAAGGAGCTGATTCTCCTGATACACTTATTGTCGTAATGTAGAAATCATCCCAATCTATTGAAGCATAATCAGTAGTTATACTAGAGCTTCCTGCTTTAAGAGTATACCATCGAGTTCCTGCTACACTAGCTACAGTTACATTACCATAAAAAGGATCTGTGCCACCACTAGCTGCAGCAGCAAAAAAGGGTAACTGAGGCTCTTCGTTTGCAATATCATTTAAAGATCTATTAATAGATTCTTTAACAAATGCTTGTATTCCTACTGCGTCTGAAAAATTTGATGATGTTAATTGAACTTCGTTGAGTTCTCGTAAAGTCTCATTAGCTAATGTTAGATATGTAGTTGCCATTATTTCTTATCTGATTTAACATCTTGTTTTTTGTCTGAATGACGATTTTGTTTATCCTCAGAATTTTGATAATAGCCTTCCATATCTGTAATATCTTTATACTTAACTTGTTTACCGTATTTCATCTCAGGCATTTTTCTTTCTCCTTGTCTTGCTGAATATGCGATCATAATTATCAAGATAGTTCTGTTTTGCTTCTCCAGAATATGCTTGACCTAATAATCCTAAGACTCTAGTACTTTTTTGTTTCTTAGAGCCATTTAGGATCATAGGATTTTTGTCATTGCCTAGTTGTGGCATCGTGCTTAACTAGGTAGTGCGCCTAAGTGCAAAAACTCAACCAAGAAAGTTACTGTTGTTGCAGCCGTTGCTAGATCAGCACCTATTGGAGTTAGTCTTCCATATAGTGTTCTAGCAGATGCCGTATACAAAGTAGCAGCAATAACGATTGCTTCTGAAGTAGCCGGACCGCCTACAACACCTGCTGTAGTAGCTGTGCTTACAAACTGGTTAGCTGCATGACCATGTGAATCTTGTATAAGATACAAAGGTGCATTAGCTGTCCAAGTTACTGCAGAACCGCCATCGTCTAAGATAGCTTCGGTTGCAATAAGCTGTGTTCCGCCTGAAGAAGTTCCTAGTGAAAAATCTACATCATTACCACTACCGCCTGCTGTAACAATGTTACCTGCTGGAATAGCGATAAGATTACGAATAATCGTATCTGCTGGTTGTGTAAAACTAACATCAGTATTAGTATCATCAGTTACTGCAATAGTACCTGTTGTTACTGAAGTCCACGAAGTAACTACATTATCCGCAAGTTCACGAACATCTACTGTTCTAGCTGAGTTTCGCCCTGTATCTCTTATATTGATAACTGGGTTTGCCATTTTTTTTACCTCTATTTAAATTGTTTAATGAATGTTAAAAAAGAAAGGGGAGGTTTTTACACCTCCCTAATCTATTTCAGTATTAGTCGATACCGTAGAAAGCTGAAACTAATGCGCCTGCGCGTAGTACTTTAGCTCCATAAACATGAAGACCTCGTACTATATCGCCAAAGCTATCAGGATCTCGCAATACTTCAGTACTTGTAATAGTCTGAGCTGTCGCTGTAGAACTCATATGACCAGCAATACATTTACCAGCAGCATTAGATGTGCTTGCAATGTTATTTGACTTGTACATACTGAATCCACGCAACTTACCAGAAGTTACTAGACCGTTTCTGATTGAACCTTGACCTGCGTTGTAATCAACAGATAAAAGTTTCGATGCTGTTTTAGACAGAACTTCGTAGAAATCCGGAGATGCTACGAACCAACGTCCTTCTTCAGGGATATTTTGATCGTCAAGAAGACGAGCCATATGCCCTAGAACATCAATAGGATCATGTTCAGATGATCCAAAACCTATATCAAGATTACCTGTTCCGTCAAATGTTCCTTCTGCTAGATCAGTAGCTGAGTCAGAACCAAGAATATGGTTAGGACTTGAAGCAGAAACACCTGAGAACATAGTAGCAAGAACGCCCTCATCAAAAGCATCTTTAAGAGAATACGCTGCTGAAGATGCTGCAACTTCACGCCAATTCACGTGAGACATGTTGCTTTCAATGTCATCCACTTTGAATTTAAATGCGTTAGCTGTATCTACAACAAGAGTAAGCTCTTGGTCGGTTAGCTTAGTTTGAGTTACGTCAGCACCACGTTCATATTGGTACACAGTAATTTCAGGTTCTTTAATAATCTTTACAGAATCTCCGAAAGCGGACAATTCACCAGCGTAATCTGTGTTGGTGATCGCTTCTATCACTGAAGCCTTTCTAAAGAAGTTTAGAACCTTTTTAGAGTAGACTGCAGGAAGAAAAAACGAATTATTTTGACCACTTTGGGAGTTCGCAAAGTTGGCATCAGTATCTGTGCTTGGCTCAAAATACTGGTCTGATTGATTATATGCCATTTTGTTTACTCCTTAAAAGTTAAAATTAAAAGTTATTGTTTTACTACTCTGCCATCTGCAACAGCTTGACTAATTTCGTCTTCAAACTTGTCAAACTCATGTATAGACATTGCAGCAATTTCCCTTTCAGTCCAAATTCTCTCTTGCTTCGGCTCAACTGCGGTTGTCTTAGTTGAAACCATATCAGCAGCAGATTTATTGGACTGCTTAGAAGATGGTTTTTTAGTCTTAGAAGAAGTGGTAATGCCTAAATCCTTTTTAAACAAGTCCAAAGCTCGGCTTGCTAAGTCAGCATCATCTGCGTTACTGTATATCCAATCTTGAATTGATTGAGGCTGTTCTTTAGCCCAACTATGAAAATCTTCGCTGTTGCGAATATCATCAAAATCAGGATGTTTAGAACGAAGCCTTTTCTCAGCTTCACGTTGTAAAATTTCTGTTTCTCGTTTTTCAAGTGCTGAGATTTTATCTTGTAAAGATTTTATATTCTCACCGCTTCTTAAATCTGATACAGTTTCTACAACATCATATACATCAGGATACTGCTTTTTAAACTCTTCAAGTTCTTCTTTAGTCTTAGGAGCTTTATAGTTATGTTTGCCACTACTGGCTTCTTCTATAAGCGTCTGTTCTCTAGACTTAAACTCGTTAAGTTTTTTATCGTAATGAGATTTTAAGTCATCGTATCTTTTTTTATAATCAGGTTTGCTATAAGGTTTATCTTTATTAGCAGCCTTCTTAGTTTTAGCTTTAGTTTCTTTCTCTTCTACATTATCAGAAACTTCTTCTGCTTCTGGTTGTGAGAAAAATAAACTATCTGAAGATACAAATTCTGTCTTTTCTCCATCGTGCCAATCTTTAGTTTGATTATACGGATTAGCTTTAGGTTCTTCTTTTTGACTTGTTTTAGCCATTTTCTTTACTCCTACTCAGGGCTTTCTAAACAAAGTAGCTGCATGTGTCGACTGTGCAGGGTTTGTTTTTGTAAAGGTAGCCTTTCGGTTAATGTTGTGATAAAGGGCTTAGAATAAACTAAGGTAGCTCTATCGTTTATTGCAGACGAGGATTAACAGATAACATTCCTTTTTTGATTTCATCTTCGGCTATGTCTTTATCGACAGCTTTTCCAAATCTATCTACTTTAGGTTTATCTTCTATCTTTCCACCTTCTGCTACTTGTTGTCTGTTATCACTAGCTGTTTCTGCGTCTTCCATCATGCGTTGTAAATTATCCGCACCAATTTCATCAGCAGCTTTAGCTGTCATAACAAACTCACCATCCGATAACCTTGCAGGTATCGAATCGGAGACCTCAGAGCCTAAACCTTCAACAGGTCCATCCCCTGAAAATTCTGAAGCTGTATCCATGACTCTATCAAATATCATGCTAAGTCTTGAATCAGTTTGTAATACTTCCATTAAGTATGCTTCATCTTCTTCATCTAGTGCGTTATCTATTATAAAATCTAGATGATCTTGTTCCATTTGTTCATCAGATACCATTTCGTCTGTATCTGCTGTTTCTAGTTGTTCTATGTCTTCTTTAGTTGCTGTTACAGGAGATATAGAGATTGCAACTCCTTTCATATCTTCATCTTCTGCAGCAACTTCTTCACCTTCGGCATAAGCCATACGATCTTTATCATCACTTAATAAACCGCCACCATACCATATATCTCTTGCGCCTTTTTCATAGTTTTCACGACCTTTTACCATATCAGCAGCCATTTTTCTTTCTTTGTCTTTGCGGTCTTGTTTAGCTATTAATTCTTGTCTTTTTACATATCTTTCTTCAAGATAGTCATAATTTGCATCTCTGAGATGGGTAGCATCAGCTTTATCTTCTCTTTCGATTGCTTCGTCAATTAATAACATTCTAAAAGAATCAAGTTCTTCTGTAGAAACTTGTTCTGTTTCATTTTCTTTAACTTCTTTACCCTCTTGATAACCTACTCTGGCTTTGTCATCGGCTAGTAATCCTTTTTTCTTTTTCTTTGGCATTATTTAGTCTCTTTAATTATTTGTTTAACCTGTTGGGGGAGCTGCAGCAATCGTTCCAGAGAACTCACTCTCCCCTGACTGCGGTACATTTCCAATTCCGATGTTGCCACCGCCAGTACCTGTAACTCCAATGTCTTGAGGTGCTTGAGGTACTCCTCCACCGCCTCCCATTGCTTCGGGTTGTTGACCAGTGGGTTGAGCTTCCTCGCCTGTATTTTGTCCAGCATTTTGCATACCTATTATTTGAGCCATGATAGCTGCTTCTTCAGGATCGTTGAGTATCTCATCGGGATCTAAATCTAAGCTATAGGCTAGTTCACTTATCAATTTAGAAATCTTAACAAACGGAGCAATAGCCGGACTTTGTGCAGTCTGTAAGAACATAGTCAATCTTTGACTTCTTACTTCTTTCTGCATTAAGCTATTTGTTCCAGTAGCTTTAACTTCTAAATCGCCTTTAACATCTAAATCACCTTCAAAAAACTGCATGTTCCATTGGAAATATGCTTCACCTAGAGGTCTTAATAAGAAATCATCTAGGTTTTTTACAACTGTTTTAATGTTTAAACTAGCTGCTCCTAACAACATTGACATACCAGATGCTGTTCTTGTCATGCTTTGAACACCTGTTTGTCCGTGACTATAGCTAGGTATTCCAGTTTGCTCATCAGCAAGCTGTCTGAATTTATCAAACATCATCATGTTTTCATTAGATGTGTTTGGAAATTTTAATCCGTGTATTGATTGTCCGGGCATCCCTGCTTGTCTACGGAAAACTTTTCCCGGATATATATCCATTGATTGTCCACCTACAAGAGCAGACTCATCTATATCAAAAACTATCGAACCAGAAAGAGCTAGGTTATCTATAGCCATTCTAGCGTGTCCGTTCATTATTTGCTGACTGTCATCCATGTTCTCCGCTACACCAATACCAAAGAAGTTATAAGGATTTCTCTCATATGGGAAAGCATGGTATGGAATACGATAAGGTGTAAAAGGATTAATAACTGCTCTTAATAATTTATTACCGCAGGTCCACGCATTAACTTGAACTTCGTCTAAATCATCTACTGACTTAGGTAAATCTATTCCTACTTCTCTTGCGTATTCAGCATCCATCATTCCCCAATACTCAAGAACTTCAAAATTAGAATTATACTCTTCTTCTGTTTTAGAATTATCTCTTAGTTTCTGTTCAAAATCTTTCTCATCGTAGTTAGCACCCATCTTAATACATTCACGGATTTCATCTTCGTCAAAGTATGGCATGTTGCGCAACTGTCTAAGTTGACTACGATTCATTTTATGACGGTGTATAACGTATTCACACTCGTCCATATTAGTTGCTGCAGGATCAGGATAAAAATCCCAACAACTTACAAATTCTATTCTAGGAACTCTAACCTCTAAAGGATTATATTCCCTTTCACCTTCTTCGTTTTCTGTCCAACGACTAAGTGTTTTGTTAAAGTTAAACGGTCCTTTAACAATACCTGTGCCTAACAATGAAGATTCAAGTAAGGCGTTTCTTATTTCAGATGATCCATTAGATTCATCTATCTGGTCATGTACTAATTTTTCTAAACGTCTTGCTGCTTCTTGTGCAGGACTTATTTCAAGTATTTGAGGATTAGGACTGAAACCTTCTTGTAAAAATCCTTTAGCTTCTGCTTGGTCTTCAAGACTATCGTTAAAAACACCTCTACCAAAAGTAGCTCCAGCTTTTAAAGTTCGTCCATCACCTTCATAACCTATATCATAAGGGTTTTCTTGTGGTTCATCTTCTATACGATTACCTATGTTATCAGGTATTTCTTCATTAGGAAGAGATGTTTCTATGCCTTGCATAGGGTTTTGTATGTCTAGATGTGCTGAAGCATGCTCACCTTCGGGAACTTTAGTTTCACTAATGCCAATAGGGAACTTACCAGTTCCAAATATAACATCTACTAATTGTCCAAAGGCTGCTAGTACTTTTGTTTTAGTAACTTTAACAAATACTCTAGACTTCTCAGACTCTCTAAACTTAACAGACTTTGCATATAGTCCTCTGTAGTTTTCATAAGAACGTAACCAGCGTCTTTCGTCTACTTTACGAGAATCTTCAGCTTGTTCAAATCTACTTTTTATAAGACCGACAAGATTATTTTGTTGGTCAAATTCTAAATCAAGAATTTTACCAGCCTCACCTTCGACATTTTCATAAATGTTATCAGCGTTTAAAAATGTATTTTCTTTTTCTGCCATGTTCAATAACCAAAGGTTGCATCAGAAGGTGCGTACATTTCTCTTTTCAACTCTCGTATCCTGTCATATGGGCTTACTATTCTAGGTCTGCTCATTATCATATATCTTAAAGCATCATATGCATGATCCGAAGCATGAGTATCTACATCCTCTGGATTTGTTTTTGATAACGGTATCCCTTGTAACTCTCTTATTAAGTTAGGACAAGTGTTAAATATCTGTAACTTAGGTCTACCACTTTCTTTAATTTTTAAAAATTCGTGTATTTGAATTTTTCCCTGTACTCTGTTCTTGTCAGCCCTTCTTAACTTATGTCCTGCGCGTAACAGAGCTTCACCAACAGTAGGTCCTGTTGATCCTGTTTTAGCCCACGCAGCCGTGTCTAGAACGCCAGCAACTGAAAAAGGATCTTCAAGTTCCATATGTGTTATTATACTGCCTAATTCCTCTCCTGTCAAGCCTTTTCTGTATAATTCTCGATAAATTATTAAAGTTCCGTCATTACTATCTATAATTCCCCATAAACAACAGCTTTCAGAGGCATATCCATAGTCAACTCCTTTCACTCTTTCCCACCCTATAGGCAGTTTAAATGGAGGAATTACATGAACTTGCGTATCAAATTCTACAAAAGCAGCTCCTTCTGCAACATCCCAATTACCTTCTAAGAGCTGTCTACGCTGAATAGGCGGTAAAGACTTAAGCATTTGTTCATATATGCCATCTTCCGCAAGATAAGGATTATCCGCAAGTTTTGCGGGAATAAACTTTCTAGACAAACCATCACCACCTTTAAAGCTTGTATTATGTGCTGAAGGTTCTATATATCTTTTCTTTACCCAATGCGAACCTACACCGCCCGGATTTGCTGTGCAGCGTAAGTATGTTTGTATAGTAGAATCAGTAGTACGTAGTCGGGAAGCTAGGTAGTTCCAACTAAACTCTGTAGGTAGATGTGTTATTTCGTCAAATCCAATCCAACTGTATGCTTGTCCTTGATAACGATATACATCAGCATCACGTTCAAGGAAGCCAAACTCTATCTTTGCACCACTTGGAAAGTTCCAAAGCTTTTCAACTTCTCGGAACTTAGCTCCTTTAAATGCAAGAGGATATAGTTCTCTGGATTTGTCTATCATTTCGCGCAGTTCTGGCATAGAACGTCTAAGAATTAGTGCGCGATGAGCTTTCTTATGTGCGTAGCGTAGTGGATCAATTAACATTGCGTAGCTTTTACCACCACCAGCAGCTCCACCGTACAAAACATCCTTCTCGCCTGCAGCAAGGAAATCAGTCTGTGGTCCATCATTAGGATGAAAAAGAACATCTTGTTCTGGCAATACTTCCTGTACTGCTTTCGGTAGGGCTTCTAGCTCTGAAGGCGTAACAACGCGATCCGTCTTATCGGAAAGCTTATTTATTGTATTGGTTGTGGCTTTGTAAGACTTTCTAGCATTGTTAAGCTTTTCTTCTAACTTCTTTATGTTTTTCTTTTTACGAGCTATCTTACGGTGAACAGCATATTTGGCTTTCTGCGAGTCAGAAACATGGTAACTTCCACCTGATCCTTTAGGTCTGCCTGCTTTTAAACGTGGTGTACCGTCTTTCTTACGGACAAAGTTACCTTCGTTATCTTGCAAGTAACGATCTGGGTTCAGTTCCCAATCTTTCGCTTCGTTTTCCATACTTCTTATCTACATGTTTTTTAAGACCTGCACGTGATATAGTTCTATCGGTTTTATATTCTAACCAATCAACAGCTTCTTGTAATGATATTTCTTCATCAACAATCATCTTCTCTACTAAACCAAGTGCTTCTATCTGTTCTGGTATAGGTTTCAAGTATCTTGATTCAAGATCTATCTCATAACCAAAAGGAATAGTTGAGGATGCACGTTTTATATAGCCGTTCTCTCTATTCATCTTACTTGAACTTTAGTTTTGATTTTAAAGATGCATATAGTTCAGGCTTACGTCTTTTAATCAAGACAGCAGCAACTACTACTATAAAACCAATTATAATTATAGTATCCATAATTAATCTTCCTCCTTTGTTATATCACTAAACTCTGTATCCTCTATCACTACTGAATGTTTCTCAGGCAATATAAAGATACCCCCTTGTACATTATGATCTACTTGTACGCGGTCTGTCTTAGCAACGCCTACTCTATCAAGTATTGTCTGTGCTGCATTGAGCTTTTGACTAGCTTGAGGAATTGGTCTGTTGCTATCTATCATCTCAACTAATTTGAAAGCTGCTTTAGGTGCGGAACGAGCAAGAACATCTGAAGCCAAATCGACTACTTCTTCTTTTAAGGATTTGAGTACTTGATAGTGATTGCCTGAGTACCCTGCAAGCTCTGCTGCCTTCTTAAAATCGCCTTCGGTAGTAACTAGATTATCTAGAAATGATTTTTGTTTTTCGGTGAGATTACGATTGTTTTTCTTTTCGGGCAATAAATTCATAATAACTACTATTATAAGGTTACTTTTACAGTTTGTCAAGTAAAATATTTTCTTTTAAGACTTGACAAATGCGAAAATAAACTGTATAATGAATGTAATGGTCGAGGGGTTTCAACACCTAACAAGCCTGACAAATAAACAGCTCTTATAGCGCGGGTAAAGTTTGTTAAATGTAGCAGTATAATAGTTAATTATTATATTGCTTTTTTTATGTTCACGCGCAACTGGTAAACATTTGAAAAGTTTGTGAAATGTGTAACTTTTATATATATATACTACTCCCCCCCTATGCCACATACCTACCCCTTACAATGTAACCGGTCGCTTCGCTCCCGCTTTTTATCCAAAAACTCCGCAGTTGAGAGAAATGATAATCATTATCGTTAACACTTTGACAATGATAACCATTCTCATTCGCATTTAGACGCTTACTATATTTTGCAAAACTTTGCAAGCGTTATCCCACATTGTGAAACTGGTCAAAATTTGACCAATTTGTCAAAGTGTTAAAATCTGGTTTCCAATACTTGTCCAAATAGATAGCGCGGTTAAAGTAAACTTTCCTTTGGCGGAAAGTTGTGAAAATTAATTTCGTTTATTTGTCGATAGTTGTTGAAATAAACTGTCAGTAGTGTATATTGGTAGGTGTTAGTTGAATATCTGTAATAACAAAACATAGGTTAACCACTCACTAACAAGCAAGCAGAACTTGCAAACAGCACTCAATAATTACTAGCTGTCTAAACCAAGATTGTTATTTGATAAGGTGTTGATTGATTGCCAATAAATCATGAGGGCAATTCCTAGTAA
>VTLG01003701.1_pt1 | contig 16373 bp, 6 predicted proteins | sample 4694571 | NCBI WGS metagenome assembly VTLG01 (sample SAMN12604809, study PRJNA352737) | marine metagenome | biome: ENVO:00000447; feature: ENVO:00000209|ENVO:00000569|ENVO:01000036; material: ENVO:00002151; isolation source: viral sequences binned using virsorter ...
AGTGGTAAATCAGCCCAGTTTCCAGTATTAGGAACTGCGACTGCTGCATACCATACAGTAGGAACTCCTCTTGTTGGTGCTAACCAAATCAAGGCAAACGAAAAGATTATCAACATTGATGATCTTCTAATTGCACAGAGTTTTATCGCAAACATTGATGAACTCAAGAATCATTATGACGTTAGGGCTACCTATGCTGATGAGCTAGGTAAGGCTTTAGCTAAGACATATGATGAAAACGTAGCCAAGCAGATTGCAAATGCTTCCAGAGCTTCTACTACTCTTAGTGGTGGTAATGGTGGTATTGTTTTAACTCTTGCTTCTGGTAATACAGCTTCAGCAAACGTCACAGGTGATGAGATAGCAGCAGCTATCTATGACATTGCACAGACAATGGATGAAAGAGACATTCCTCCAACAGATCGTTTCTGTGTATTACCACCTGCTGAATACTACAAACTTGCTGAGTCTGCTACAAGAACTGTAGACGTTGACTTTAACCCACAGGGTAATGGTTCGTTTGCTTCTGGTAAGGTACAACAAGTTGCTGGCATCCCAATCATGATGTCAAACAACGTACCTCAGAGTAACGTAGGATCTAACCCAAGTGGTGCGAACAACACTTACTCAGGTGACGATAGTAAAACTATTGGTCTTGTCTTCCACAAGTCTGCTGTTGGTACAGTAAAACTAATGGATATGACAACTGAGATCTCTGGTTCTGACTACGGAATTATGTATCAAGGTACATTAATGGTTGCTAAGTATGCTCTTGGTCATGGAATCCTAAGACCAGAATGTGCAGCTACTATTAAGCTATCTGCTTCTTAATTTCAATTTATAGGGTATCTTATTATTAGATACCCTTTTTTTTTATCATGCCAGAAGGAAAAGCTTACAAGATTACTAAAAAGAAAAAAAAGAAAAAAAGTGAAAGAGACTTACTCAAAATAAAAAAGTACTAAACAATGGCTGTAGCTGCAACCACTGAGCTTGAAGCAATCAACATTATGTTGGCTGCTATTGCGGAAGCTCCAATAAATAGTTTGACAGGCACACTTCCAGTAGATGCTGTGACTGCTAGATCAACTCTTGCTGAATTTAATAAAGAAGTCCAATCAGAAGGCTGGTCTTTTAATACTGAAACAGATGTAACTCTTACAAGAGATGGATCTAACCAGATAAGTTTGCCAGCAAATATATTAAGAGTAGATGCAAATATACATCAACACCCAACTATCGACCCTATACAACGTGGCTTGAAGTTATATGATAGACAAAATAATAAGTATGAATTTGATGAAAACTTGATTTGTACTGTTGTCTATTTTAGAGACTTTGATGAGATACCAGAACAGGCAAGGAGATATATCAACATCAAAGCTGCAAGAGTATTTGTTGATAGGTTAGTAGGAGATCAAGGACTAAGAACATACACACAGGAAGATGAAATTAGAGCAAGAGTTATACTTACAGAGACAGATTATGCTAATGCAGATCACAATTTATTAAGAGGAGATCCTTCTCTTACCAGTATCTTTGATACTTACAATCCTTCTAGTGCATTAATTAGATAGCTATGCCTGTTATATCAAGAGCTATACCTACATTATTAAGAGGTATATCACAATCTTCTGATGCTTTAAAGCAACCAGATCATGCTGATATACAAGACAATGCTGATAGTAACCCTGTTCTTGGATTGATAAAAAGATCTGGTTTTCAATATATAACAGCTTTATCTTCTTCGGCTCTTGGTAATGTTCATATTCAAACTATAAATAGAGATGCAAGTGAAAGATATATAGCTATATTCAGTAATGGAAATGTAAAAGTATATGAATTAGATGGTACAGAAAAGACAGTAAATAAACCTGATGGCACTGCATATTTAAATACATCTACACCTAGAAGTGTATTAAAAACAGTTACTATTGCTGATTTTACTTTTGTTGTTAATACCAGTATTACAACAGCTATGGACTCTACACTTAGTAGTGGTACTGGTACAAAAGCAATTATATTTATTAACCAAGCAACAGCAAAAACAACCTACTCAGTAACAATAGATGGAGTAACAGTTACAGATAACACAGATGGAGATTCAACATTAAGTACAGACACAATAGCTTCTGACCTTAAATCTGGTCTTGATGCTGGCCTTACTGGTTTTACTATTGTTCGTAATGGTCCTGTTTTATATGTAAGAAAAAATGATAACTCAAACTTTTCTATAGATGGTACTGATACTCAAGGTGATACTAAAATGACTATAGTAAAAGACTCTATACAAAGGTTTACTGATCTTCCAAATGTTGCTCCACATGGTTATGTAGTAGAAGTAAAAGGAGATGAAGGTACAAACTTTGATAATTATTATGTAAAATTTGTTGGTAATAATACTTCTACCGAAGGTGTATTAGAAGAAGGTCAATGGGAGGAAACTGTAGAAGCTGGTATAAAATTTAAGTTTGATTACGCAACAATGCCACACGTTCTTATACGTCAAGCTGATGGTAATTTTAGATTTGCAAGAGTAGATGGAGATACATATACGGCAAGTGGTCAATCATATACTTTACCAAAATGGGGAGAAAGAACTGTTGGTGATATTGTATCTGCACCCGATCCTTCTTTTATTGGAGATAAAATTAATAACGTATTTTTCTTTAGAAACAGACTTGGTTTTTTATCAGGTGATAATGTAATTTTATCAAGAGTTTCAGAGTTTTTTAATTTCTTTCCAGAAACAGTTTTATCAGTTTTAGACAATGAACCGATAGATGTAGCTGCTTCTCATACAAAAGTTGCAATATTAAAAAATGCAGTAACAATGGGAGAAAAATTAATACTTTTCTCGGAACAAACACAGTTTGTATTAGCCAGTTCGGCAGATAACCTTACCCCTAAAACAGCTAACGTGATAGTGGCAACTGAATTTGAAAGTAGTGCAGCAGCACAGCCTGTAGGTTCTGGTACTTCTATTTATTTTTTAACTGAAAAAGCTGCTTTTGCAGGTATAAGAGAATATATTTTACAAGGAGAATCACAGATAAGAGATGCAGCAAACATAACAATTCATGTACCAAGATTGATACCAAGTAATGTTTTTAAAATGGCAGTATCTACTAATCAAGATATTCTTGTTTTATTAGGTACAGACAATCCAAATAAGTTATATGTATATAGATGGTTGTATGGAGCAGATGGACAAAAAGCTTTAAGTTCTTGGTTTACTTACACAATTAATTCTAATAGGTCAATTTTAAATGTTGATTTTATTGGCACAGATATGTTTGCTGTTATAGAAGAAGCTAATAAAGTAACACTAGAAAAGATGCCATTTGAAACCGAATTTAGAGAACCTAATGCTAATTTTGAATATCATCTTGACCATAAAGTAACTGAAGCAACTACAGGAGTTTCAGTATCTTATAGTTCTGGTACTGGTTTATCTACCTTTACAGTTCCATATAGGTTAAGAGCAAATATGAATGTGATTGGTAGATATTTAGGTAGTGGAGAAACAAGCACTTTTGTAGATGCTCAAGGCAATACAAAAACTCTTGTATCAGGACAAGTTATAGCAACATCTAATACCACAGACGGATCTACTTCTACAATTACAGCAACGGGAGATTATAGAAATAGTAAGTTTATTATTGGAGAACCCTATGAAATGCACTATAGATTTAGTAAACAAAGACTTACAGAACAAGGTGCTGGTTCACCTGAGTATGTAGGAGCAAGACTACAACTACATCATTTCTATATAAAATACGAAGATGCTGGATTCTTTAAAGTAGAAGTAACACCTGAGAATAGAGATACAAGTACGCATAAATTTACTGGTCGTTTACTTGGTGCTGCTTCTGCTGCTATTGGACAGATAAATTTAGATACAGGTACATTTAAAGTACCTATAATGAGTAAGTCAGATAAAGTAGATATAGATATAAAAAACGATACATTTCTTCCTACACGTTTAGCTAGTGCAGAATATGAAGGCACATTTCATATAAGAAGTAGGAGAATATAATGTATTTAAGAACATCAAAATTATCAGACTTTAAATATGTAGTAGAAAACATGAGACAAATAGACAGAGTTGAAGCTAATTATCAAACAGACATGACTCCAGAAGATGCTCTTAGTTTTACCTTTTTAGAAAGTGAACTTAAGATGACTATTGCAAGTGATGATGATAAATCTATAGGTTTATGTGGAGTATTTAAAGATGGTTGTATATGGTGTATTTCTACAGATGAAATGTTTAATAATAAAAAATATAGAATACAATTAATAAGACAAGGCAGAGTATGGGTTGATAATCTACTTGAGTCTTATAAAATACTTTATAATTATGTATATGCAGAAAACACTTCTGCTATAAAATGGTTAAAAGCTCTTGGGTTTACATTTGTAAAACTACATGAGAGTTATGGTTATCAAAAAAAACCTTTTTACGAATTTCTGAGGATTGCCTAGATGTGTGTTGGTGCTGCATTATTAGGAGCAGGTACAACTGCTGCAACAGCATTTAATATAGGCTTGGGTCTTACTGTAGCCAATGCTTTTGCTGGTAGGGCTGCTGCTAGAGATAGAGCTAATCAAACTTACAACCAAGCATTACTAGCTAATCAATCAGCAGAAAAAGATAAAAGGCAACAACAATTAGCACTTTCAGAAAAGAAAGCAGAAGAAGAAAAGTTTGCAGCACAAGATAAATTTGCAAAAACTATTGATGCTTTGAAAGCAAAATCATCTATAGTGGCATCAGAACAAGCAGGTACAACTGTAGGATTATTATTAATGGACACAGAAAGACAAGCTGCTAACTATAGAGAGAAAATAAATCAAAGTTTAGAATCAATGCAAAGACAATACTTGTTCAATATTGATGCAACAGAATCACAGTTTGAAGGCAGAAGAAATCAACTACAAAGTAATATTAATGAAGCCTATAATGCTATTCCAACTTTAGGTCAAACATTATTAAATATCGGTACTCAAGGTGTTGGTATGTACCTTAACGCACTTCCTTAATTATGGTTTTACAAGTAGGCACTACAAATTTTCAAAGTACAGCAGGGGAAAGTTTTAGAAAACCTGTAAGTACTTTTGTTCAACCTGTAACTGTTTTACCTAAAACTGGAATGATGGATTTGGCACAAGCTTTATCTACTGTTAATCCTGTCTTACAAAAATACTTAGGTAATGTAATAGAAGAAGAAAAACAGAAAGGTATTCAAGCAGGTCAATTAGAAGTTTTGCAATCTAGTCCAACACAAATAGATAAATTTAAAAAGGAATTAGAAGCAAAAGAAGGTAAAAGATTTGCTAGAAATTTTGTTGGTGGAAATATGTATATGCAGTATGGGATAGAAAAACAATTAGCGATTAATTTAGGTAATGCGTCAGAAGCAAAAACTAAAAAGTTTTTTAGTGAATATATGGTAGATGTAGAGTTGCCTGATGGCACAGTAATAAAGCAACCTTTGTCTCAATTTGATATTAATTCAAAAGAATTTCAAGGTGCTGTTAATGAGTTTCAAGAAACTTCATTAGTAAACACAAGAGGTATTAGACCAGAGCTAGTTACTAATCATTTATTACCAAAACAAAATCTTGCTTTAGCTAAAGTATATCGTGACCAAGAAACAAAACTTGCAGAAGCAAAAATAGAACAAGCTAATTTGTTATTTAATAATTCAGTTATTAATTCTTGGTTTAGTATAGATAATTTCAATGACAGTATTGAATTAAATTTAATAGATGATAATTACACAGAAGAAGATAGACGTAAAAATAATGGTCTTTCGCAGGGAGAATTTTTAGCTTTGCAAGAATTACAACTTAATGTAGATTCTATGGTTGAAAGAGGTTTGTCTGCAAGCGTATCGCCATCAAGTATGTTAACTCTTATAAAAACAAACGCATTACAAATACTTGACTACTACGAAAAAAATAATCTTGATATGGACATGGCACAAGAAGAAATAGAAGAATACATAGATTGGATAGGTAATTTAAAAGTTACTAATGGTTTACCTTTAAGAACTTTCTACATACAAGGTGGAGAAAATAAGATTGAAGCCATATTGAGTGATATAAACAAAAAGAAAGGAGAAGCTATAAAAAACCAAAATACTTACAACAAAGTAGAAACTCAAAGAACTATAACTAATACTTTAAATAATTTAGATTTTTCTCGTACTGACTTTAATAATGCAGAAGAAGCATTAACTTATTACAAACAGATAGGTAATACATTAGATCTTTTAGCTACTGAATACCCAGAACAAATTGAATTTTTATATAAACAATATGACCTTAGAAATTTTAGTGTTGATGATTTCTTTTTTGATTTAGAAAGAAGATACGATCAAGGAGAAATATCACAGGCAGATGGTTTAAAAGAGTTAACTGATGTAATGATGGCTTTAGGACCAAATGCTTCTAAAGCAGACAGAGATAAATATGATGCGTTAAAAAAATATTTTAAAGAAACAGATGGCAAGAGTTTAGAAAAAAGATTTCCAGAAGTTGCAAACTTAAAAAAATTTGGATTAAAAAAAGTTGGAGAAGCAAATGATTATGGAGTTTATCTAACAAAGAGTTCAAGTGATACAGAACAGATGGAAGACTTAAATCTAGAATTAGATAAATTAGTAAAAAAACATGGAGGTGTTAGTGCTGTATTTACAACTGATGATGGTAAAAAAATGACAGTAAAAAACTGGTACTTAGGAGAAATAAGAAAAATTTTAGATAATGAATATGAATTTTATGATGATGCTTATAATTTTGAAAAGCCAGTACCAATAGAAGGTGTAGTAAAAAAAGATAGTAGCGGTAGTAATAGTGGTGCAACAATCAATCTAGAGCAACAAAAGATATTGATATACGATAGAGAAACAAAATTATTCAATGAAGTGGACCCAAGTTCATTTAAAACAACTGCAAATACTATAATTGTATCTATGAATGGTGGTTTAACACAAGATGGTTTAGAACTTAAAGATGAATTAAACATAGATTCTTTTGAAAACTTTAATTACAAACTCTACAACCGAAACTTTGAAAACAAAGAAACAATAAAAAAGAATGAGAATTTATTAAAAGATGATTTAGAAGGTGGTGCTTTTACAGAAGGTGGAGTTACAACATTTGAAGTAGAATCTGGCGATACCTTGTCTGGTATTGCAAATGATTTAGATACTTCTGTTGAAGCTATTAAGAAAGCAAATGGATTAACAAGTGACACAATACAGATAGGAGAAACTTTAGTTATACCAGAAGGTATTACTGATTTAAACAAAGTAAAAGCTCCTGAGTTTGATGTTAATAAATTAATTACAGAAAAAGACCACCCATTTAAGCCTGTTAGACAAAAACATAATTTTCAAGTTATCTACAATTTAGCTAAGAAAACTGGTATTAAATTCCCAGAAGTTGTTGCAGCACAGTTTGGAGTTGAATCTGTTTATGGCTCAAAAGTTACTGGCACAAATAACTACTTTGGCATAAAGGCAGACCCACAAGATATAAAGACAGGTAACTTTACAGAAGCCGACACTTTTGAAGAGATAGATGGTAAAAAAGTCAAAGTAAAAGCAAAATTTAAAAACTTTACAACTTTAGAAGAATCAATACAACATTATAAAAAATTCTGGAATGACGATATAGAAGATAGAAAAGGTATTGTAAACGTAAATACTGCTGAAGAAGCAATAATAAGATTAAAAGAAAATGGTTATGCAACGGATTCAGACTACGTTAAGCTAGTGACAGATGTTCTCAATGACGCTATTAGAAACAAGTTGTTTTAAATTATGACAGACTTAAATATTAATAACCTTCTTGATAACAACAAGGAAGAAGAGAATACAAACGAGCAGCCAGTAGATACTAACTTTGATAGTCAAATTGTTAACTCTAGTTTTACCAATGTTTTTAAAGAAACTAACTATACACCTACGTTTAATTTTGATGATTATGTAAACGAAACTTTTTTTGATGAAGAAACTTTTGACTTTGCTGCACAAGATTTTAGTATTACCAATAATATATTTAATGATTTAACAGAAGAAAAACCACAAAAAGATTTAGAAGTAACAGATAATCTTCTTAAATATATTGGTGTATCAGAGTACATTACAAAAGGAGATGTAAGTCGCAAACCTAAAACAAGGATAAATGTAGAAAAGATATTTAAAGAAACTACAGGTTATAGTTTTTTTGATGTTGAAAACAATAAAATTAGCAAAGACATTATTGAAAGCGATCAGTTTCAAGAAGGATTAAATAACTTTTATAATCAATTCTCAAACAAGATAACAATACCAGATAAAAATGATAATGTTGTCTTGCAACAAGTTGGTGGTCTTGGTTATGAAATAGGTGGAGGTCTGTTAGCTGATGCTGCACTTACTCCTTTACTAGCATTTGGTCCTAAAGGTTGGCTTGTATATGGTCTTGCTCAGTTTTCTTTAAATGCTTACTTCAACATAGAAGCACAAAAAATAAGATACGGACAATCGTTAACAGGTAACGAAGACTTATTTAGTTGGCCCGAAGTTTTTTCTTCTGGTCTTGTAGGAACTATACCTTTAGGTACAGAACTTAAAGGATTAAAAGGTATGTTTAGATCAGGTATTTATGGTGGTACTTTAGCTACATCAGAAGCTTTCTTACGTGATATTTTTGGAGAAGATTTAGATTGGCAAGATTATGCTTTAAGTCTTGGTTTTGGTACTACTTTCGGTGCAGGTTTAAAAGGTTCAATAGAAGGATTAGAAGGTCTTGTTAGAAAATATGAAGGCTTAGATTTAAGCAGCATTAAAAAATTATGGACAGAAGAAGATACAAAAATTACAAAGAAAGCAGTTGATGATTTAGGAAAAGTAAAAAACAAAATAGATGAAAAGATAGAAGCAGAAGGTGGAGATGTAAAAAAAATACAACAAAAAATAGATGAAGAAGTAGCAAAAGTTAAGACAGGAGAGACAGAAGATACAACAACTAAAAAAGTAAAGACAGAAGACTCGTCAACTGTTAAATCAGAAGTTACACAAGAATTAACTTTTGAAGCACCAGACGCTTACAAAAGAACTAAACCTCGTTATGGGTCTGCAACTATACAATTTCAATCTGACTTTGATAAATTATCTTGGTCACTAAGAAATGGTAAAAAGAAAAAAGCACAGAATGATGCCAAGATATTGAAGGTATTTTTAGATCAAGGCTTTACAGAAAAAGAAGTTAGGTTACATGGAGATAAAGTACACGCAAAACTAAAGTCAATAGTTAAAGAACAAACAGGTAGTGCTAGTGCATCAGTAACCAATACTCAAGGTTTAAATTTTGAAGTGCCAATACTAAAAGACTTTGCAGATAAGGTACAAACAAAACTAAATAAATTAGATAGTCAAGACGATTTGGATTTAGGTAATACACAACAAAATCCGCAAAAGATGAATCGTATAAAAGATATGAAAAAAGGTAAGCAAGATTTTGTTACGCAAAAAGTAAGAACAAAAAAACAAGAAGGTGGTTTTAAGGGTGCTGAAACAAGAAGTCAGTTTGATACTCAAGAAAGTGCATTGAGTAAAATGGCAGACTCAAAAGGTAAAATCACAGGCGATCTAAAACGTTTAAAATTTATTACTGAATATACAAAAAGAAAAGCATTATTAGAAGGCAAACTACCAACAGAAGAGGAAGTTGTTATTAATAATCAAGGTTTGCAAGTAGCTACAGATAGAGTTGCAAACTCAACTAAAAACTTTTTAGAAGTTATTAAAAAAAATGCAGGTAAGAATACTAAGAAAAGTAGAAGTGAAATAGATAAAGCAGGTGCAAAAATTATACAAGCTGAACAATTAGTAGATGATTGGTTAGGTATGGGTATTCCTTTAGGTACGAGACTAGGTAGAGCTATGAACGCTTTTAAAATTAAAGGTATAGAAGGCATTGAAGGTATGACACCTGCTGAAGTTATGAAACTTAGTCCTATAGAAAAGAAAAACTTAACACAGCAAAATGTTGATATTTCTCCAAGTCTTAATAAATTATTAGATCAAAGTGCAGACTTTCAAACCAATTTATTAGCGAGAATAAAAGAAGGACACGAAACAGGAGATTACTCTCAAGTTTTAAAAGTTGCACAAGATATGAACGAAGCAAGTGGCAGCATAGAAAAAATGGTTAAGCTATACAATGATGATGCTTTTGGTAGACTTCTTAAAGTTGGCGGTCAAACTTCAAGAGTTATTAATGAAATAGGTATTAACGGAGTTTTGTCTGGTCCACCTTCTCAAATAGTTAATTTAAAATCTGGTATTGCACAAACATTTTTAAAAGCTTTGGCAAATTTTGGTGGAAGTTTAGATGTTGAAAATGGAAAAGGTTTAGTAAGACAAGAAGCATTAGAAGCAGCTAAAAGACATTTATTTGCTTTAATGTATAACTTTGATTTTTCTTTACGAGTATGGAAAAGGTCATGGGATATGGAAGATAATTTTGTAAATGTTGGTAACTCTAAAATTGATACTGGTCAAAGATCAGTAATTTCATCTGAAAGTAATTTCTTTCCTTTAAGAACTTCTATAAATACAACAGGAAAGCTAATAAGACTTCCTAGTAGATTGATGACATCTAATGATGCCCTTATACAAACACCAAATATTATTGCTTCTACTGCATACCACGCAACTACAGAAGGAATGAAAAAAGGTTTGAAAGGACAAGAGTTAAATGACTATATAAAAGGCAGTATTGATGGAGTTATTTCATACCTATTAAGAGGGCAAGAAGGACAATTAGGTAGATTGAAACCTTTAGAAGAAAATCTATTTGGTAAAAAAGGTATAGGTCCAAGAGAATTTATTAACGACCCTGTTCTTGCAAAAATATTTCAAAGAGCTAAAAACTTTGGCAAAGAAATTACATATACACAACAAATAAGAGGTGGTAGAAGTGATGATGTTACTGACCCTCTTGGGTTCTTTGCAGAAGAAATAAACAATCTAGCAATACAATTTCCACCTGTAAGAACATTGTTTAAATTTACAAGAACACCTACTAATTTAATTAAAGATGTAATGAGGTATGTACCAATAATTAATACACCTGCAAGATTTGGTGGCAAAACAAATTATAACCCTATTAATAGGATTCTTTTACCAGAAATAGCAGCAGACCTTAAAAGTCCTGACCCTCAAGTTCGTGCAACTACAAGAGGTCAAATTTATCTTGGTAATGCTTTTGGATTAATTTTAACTGGTTTAGCTTACAACAAGATATACCAACCTGCTAGTGAGTTTATAAGTTCAAGCGAATATGATAGTGAAGATGAAATACCAAAGACATTCTTAACTGATGGTGGTCCTAATTATTTTACAAAAGAAGGTGCTGCTAAATATATTTCTCTTTTAAGAAGTGGTTGGTTGCCATACTCTAGAGCATATCTATTGTATGACGAAGATGGAGAAATACTATTTGATGAAGATGGAAAGCCAAAATATGTTTATGTTTCTTATGAAAACTTACCAGACCCAATCGCATCTTTTATAAAACTATGGGTTGACTTTCAAGGTATGTCTCCATTTTTTACTAAAAAACAAGACAGATTATATGATGAATTTACTATCGGTTGGTCTGCTTTCATAGGTCGTAACTTTACAAATAAAAGTTATGTTCAACAAATATCTGAAACAATGGACTTCTTTTCAGCAATAGATGAAGTAACTGGTGGTAGTCAAGACCCAGAAGATACCATAAGTTATCAACGACAAAGAAATATATCTTATTTATCTAGATTATTTGAATCTTCTGTCACTCCTTACAGTAGTTTAATTGAAGATTTACAACGTATACCTGCTGATGTGATGGCAGCTTTATTAGGAGTAGATGAACAAACAGCACAAAGGCTAAGAAAAGAAGGGTCAGAAGGAATTACTAAATATGCAATAGAAGTGCTTGGTAAAGAAATAAGTGTAGGTAATATTAAAAACAAAAGAATTATTAGGTTGTTTGCAAAACTTGATAAAAAAACATACTCAGGAGATTTTTCTGATTTAACAAGAAATCTTAAAAACTTTAGATTTATAACAGGAGAAGAAAAATTAGGTTTAGGAGATTATGAATATAACGAAGTAAATAGTTATTTACAGTATTTTCATGGATTACTACAGGAAGCAAAACAATACGCACCTGCAAATGTAGGTGGGGATTTACCTTTTCAAGTAGAACACATAACAAATGATGTAGTTACATATCCGTCAAAACAAGGACTTAATTTATTTTCAAATGCAAAGTACACAAAAAGTAACAACAACTTATTACACGAAGCTACTTATACAATAGGTAGACTATTACCAGAACCACCTAATATTATTAGAGGTAGTAAAGTAAAGAATTTTGTTAAAGCTTCTAATTTTAGTAGCAAAAAATTTGTACCAATAAAATTAGATACAACAGCATACAATACTCTAAGAAAGTATGTTAATACAGGTGTAATAAATTATTCTGGAAAAAATTACAATATTGCTGATGCTATGAAAGCGTATATTAAAGGCGATCTAGATGTGATTGTAGGAGGATTTAATGCTGCGGAACTTAATTACCAAGTTAATAAAGAACAGATTGAAAGATATGGTTTAAATTCAAATCAAGGAAAAGAAGCATCAGAAAGAATATATAAAGCTTTAAATAAGATAAACCAACAATTTATTAACTTAGGTATTGAAAACTATCTCAAAGCAACCTTTACTGAAGAAGAGTTAGAAGCTAGGATAAACGTAAAACTAGATCAACAAAACGATTATAATAATGAAATAGAAACTCTTTACAATGAACTTAACTTTAAAAGAAGGTTTTAACTATGGCTACTAACACTACAGCAACAGCAACTACACATACTGGTAATGGTAGTACCAATAACTTTGCAATATCTTTTTCGTTCTTAGCCAATAACGAAGTAGACGTAACAGTAGCAGGGGTCTTAAAAACATTAGATACACATTATACGATTAGCGGATCAACAGTTACCTTTACTTCTGGTAACACCCCTGCTAATGGTGCTGCTGTTAAGTTTCAAAGAGATACAAATATATCTGCAAAGAAAGTAGATTTTCAAGATGGTAGTGTTTTAACAGAAACAGATTTAGATACAAATAGCGACCAAGTATTATTTGCTCAACAAGAGATTACAGATAAGTTATCAGGTATTGAAGAAGGAGCTACAGCAGATCAGACAGCAGCAGAGATCAGAACATTAGTAGAAAGTGCAACTGATAGTAATGTCTTTACTGACACAGATCATTCTAAATTAAATGCTATTGAACCTGCTGCTACAGCAGACCAAGATGCAGCAGAAATAAGAACTCTTGTTGAAAGTGCTAGTGATAGCAACGTATTTACTGATGCTGACCATAGTAAACTTAATGCAATAGAAGATGGTGCAACTGCTGACCAAGACGCTGCTGAGATAAGAGCATTAGTAGAATCAGCAACAGACTCTAATGTATTTACAGATGCAGACCATACAAAAGTAAACAACGCTGTAACTCTTACAGATACACAAACACTTACTAATAAAACATTAACAACACCTGTTATTAACAATCTTAGTGGTACTGCTGTTGTTACTTCTGGCACTTCTACAAGTGATAATAAAGTCTATTCAGCTAAACGTGCAGGGGAAATATTTTATGGAAAAGATACTGTAGAAGAAATACAGTCAGGTGAAACTTGGAGTAGTGCTGATGATAAGGTTGCTACAACTGCTGCTATAGATGCAAGAATTATAGATTTAGTAGATGATGTTGGTGGTTTTGTACCGATTGCAAGTGAAATAGTTTTTCCTAATACAAACCCTGATGTTAATAATGGTGCTGGAACTCTTGTAAGTATTAAATCAATAGGTACAAGTAGAACACCATCAAGCGGTACTGTAACTATTGCAAATGGAAATGCTGCAAACAACGCAACAATTACTATTACAGGTTGTGGATCTACAGTACTGACTGCTGGATTTGGAGCAATAGTAGAGACTACAACTACATTACATACATATGCATTTCATAGACTTACACCAAAAGCAACAGAGGTTACAACTGTAGCTGGTATATCTGGCAATGTAACTACCGTAGCTGGTATAGCTGCTAACGTTACAACTGTAGCTGGTAATAATTCTAATGTAACTGCTGTAGCTGGTAATAACTCAAATATTACTGCTGTAGCTGATAACTCAAGCAATATTAATAGTGCAGTATCTAACGCAAGTAATATTAACTCTGCTGTAAGTAATGCAAGTAATATAAATACTGTTGCTGGTTCTATAACCAACGTAAATAATGTTGGTGGTTCTATTAGTAATGTGAATACTGTAGCTTCTAACTTATCTAGTGTTAATAACTTTGCTGACCAATATCGTGTAGGTGCAAACAACCCTACATCTAGCTTAGATACAGGTGACTTATTCTTTAACACAACTGCTAACGAACTTAAGGTATATAATGGTTCAGCTTGGCAAGGAGGCGTAACAGCAACTGGTAACTTAGCTGGTCTTGGTACTAACACATTTACTGGTGATCAAACGATTAATAGTGTAATTGTTGGTAAAGGTGCAAACTCTGTTGCAGGTAATACTGTTCTTGGAGAGGGTGCTTTAGATGCTTCTGTGTCTGGTGGAGAAAATACTGCTATTGGTAAAAATGCTTTTACAGATTTAACTTCTGGAGTATCTAATTTAGCAGTAGGTTTTGAAGCTGGGAAAGCAAATACTACGGGTGCTGCCAATACAGCTATAGGTCATAAAGCCTTGTTATCAAACACAACCGCAAATAGCAACACTGCTGTTGGTAAAGATGCTTTGAGAACAAACACAACTGGAACAGAAAACGTAGCTATTGGAGCTTATGCTTTAGATGCTAGTACTAATTCAAATTGTGTTGCAGTAGGATATAACGCATTAACAAGTTGTACTACTAACCATAATACAGCATTAGGTTCTAAAGTAATGGAAGATACTACATCAGGATCTTCTAACACTGGTGTTGGTTCTCTTGCTCTGTCGGACTTAACTACTGGAACTCAGAATACTGCTGTTGGGATGTCTGCTTTAAGATACGGCACTACTGGATCAAGCAACTCAGCTTTAGGGACTGGTGCATTACAAAATAACACAGGTTCAAACAATACAGCCGTTGGATCTCAGTCTTTAAATGCAAACACAAGTGGAACTAACAACGTAGCTCTTGGTGCTTCAGCTTTAGGAGCAAACACGACAGGAGCTAGTAATACTTCGGTTGGTTATGCAGCATTAGGAGCTAGCACAACTGCAAGTGACAATACTGCGGTGGGTATGCAAGCATTAAATGCAAACACAACTGGAGGTAACAATGTTGCTGTAGGTGGTTCGAGTTTAACCCTTAATACAACTGGAGGTAACAATGTTGCTGTAGGTAAAAATTCTTTATTAGCAAACACAACTGGAACGCAAAACACAGCATTAGGTACTCAAGCGTTAGATGCTAATACTACTGGAAACTACAATATTGGGATTGGCCAAGATGCTTTAGGTGCAAACACTACTGCGTCATCAAACGTAACAGTAGGTGTTTCGTCTTTAACTTTTAACACAACTGGTGCTAATAACACTGGTTTAGGTCATGCAGCATTGATGAGTAATACAACTGCATCTAATAACACAGGATTAGGTTATTCAGCTTTATCTCAAAACACAACTGGAACTAATAATACTGCTGTAGGAAAAGATGCCGCTAAAGCCAATACGACAGGAAATAGAAACATAGCTATTGGCGAATTTACTTTTGCAGTTAATACAACTGGAAGTGATAATACTTCTGTTGGTACTGGAGCTTTACAAGCTAATACTACAGGAAACTATAACGTAGCTATTGGAAGAGTAGCTATGTCAGCAAACACGACAGCATCTTATAATACTGCTGTTGGTATGGAAGCATTGAAAGCAAACACAACTGGTACGCAAAATGTAGCCGTTGGTGCAAATGCGATAGATGCCAATACTACAGGGCAAGGTCTTATAGGTATAGGTTATAACGCTTTAGGTGCTAACACTACTGCTAATAATAGTACAGCCGTTGGAGATCAAGCTTTAGCAGCAAATACTACTGGACATTCAAACGTAGGTATAGGTGCTGGTGCTTTACTATCAAATACAACAGCAAGTAATAATTCTGCCCTAGGAGTTAATGCATTAGGAGCAAACACAACTGGAGTAGGTAATACGGCAGTTGGTTCTAATGCCTTAGATGCGAATACTACAGGACAATTCAATATTGCTGTTGGTAGGGCTGCTTTGTCAGCTAATACTACAGCTTCAA
>VTLG01005413.1_pt1 | contig 16371 bp, 22 predicted proteins | sample 4694571 | NCBI WGS metagenome assembly VTLG01 (sample SAMN12604809, study PRJNA352737) | marine metagenome | biome: ENVO:00000447; feature: ENVO:00000209|ENVO:00000569|ENVO:01000036; material: ENVO:00002151; isolation source: viral sequences binned using virsorter ...
GCTTATTAGCGATTTTGATGATGGTGTTAGGACAAACAGACTAGATCAAATGGCTGTTCCAGCGACATCAGTTTCGATGGCTAGTCAGAGATTAACAAACTTAGCTGACCCGATTAATACACAAGATGCAGCAACTCGTGGTTTCGTAGAAGCTACCGCACAAGGACTTGATGTTAAAGATAGTTGTGTCGTGGCAACTACTGCGGACATTGTTATATCTACTGCACTTAATGATGGAGACACGATAGATGGTGTTACTCTTTCAAACGGAGATCGGGTATTAGTCAAAGATCAAAATACAGCAACCGAGAATGGTATTTACATAGTCGCAGCTACTCCGACAAGAGCCGTAGATTTAGCCTCTGGTTCTAATGCTGCTGGTATGTTTACCTTTATTGAACAGGGAACTATCAACGCAGATAACGGTTTTGTTTGTACGTCAAACGCTGGATCGGCTGTTACAGCGACTAATAACCTTACTTTTGCTCAGTTCTCAGGCGCAGGTCAGATCACGACAGCAGATGGCCTTCAGAAAACAGGTAATACTTTATCTGTTGACCTAAAAGCTAACGGAGGAGTTGTTATAGAAAATGCTGAAATAGCTCTTGATCTTGGTGCTGCAAATATTACAGTTTCAAGTGCTGCAACAGCAAGAAGTCATTTGCTTTTAGGAACAATGTCAACTCAAAGTGCGAACAGCGTAAACATTACAGGAGGTTCTATAGATAACATAACCCTAGATGGTGGAACTTTTTGATTTATAGGAGCTAACAGCTAATGGCTATTAAATTTAAGCTAAAAAGAGGTACTAGCACACCTACTACAAGCGATCTCGATAATGGAGAAGTTGGGGTTGATACCCAAGCCAAGATTATTTATATAAATGACAGTGGAACAGTAAAAGCTTTAGGCAGTGATCTTGGCAATGTTGGAGAGAATATCATACCTGCTACAGATAGCACATATAACTTAGGTTCAACAACTAAAAGATTTGGTTATGGTTATTTTGATTATCTAAATTTACTACACACTGCAACAATTAATTCAACACTTACAGTAGAGGGAACAGCATATTTAAAAGGAGAGGTTAATTTAGGTAATACTGATGCAGATGATGTTTTATTTTATGGCTCGTTAGCATCTGATATTCTTCCTAAAACCGATAACGCAAGAAAATTAGGAACTAGCCAATATAGATTTAGCCAAGTATATGCTACAAGTTTTCATGGAGATGGGTCTAATCTAACAGGCGTTGCACCAACTGGATCAATAACTCCTAGTGCATCATTAACATTTGATATTGGTACTAGCAGTTTAAAATACGCACATATTTTTACAGACAAAATTAGTAATAATCGTATTCAAGGTTATAACTCTCAAAATATATATTTTAATAATTCAATTAGTTCACAAGATATTCGTATAAAGCCCGGAAGTGCAGGTAATACAAGAATAGAAAGTCATGTTTTACCTTATGCTGATTATAATTATAATTTAGGTTCTGCTTCAGATAGATGGTATAGCCTTTATGTAAGAGATATATATTTAGACCAACGACTAAGAACTACTAACTCAGTTACTGCTGGTCAATTAACTATTACAGGTGGTCAAAATAGTACAAAACTAGAATTTGAAAGTTCAGCCCAAAATACATTAGGAGCTTTATATTTTGCTGCTACTCATACTTTTGGGGTAATGAAAGTCTCAGGAGCTTATAGATTTAAGATAGAAGATAGTGGTCAGGTTAATGTTTATGGGGATATGTTACCTGACAGTAATAACGTATCTAAATTAGGTTTAAGTGGAAATAAATGGGAAGAAGTACACGCAACAACTTATTACGGTGATGGTTCAAATTTAACAAATGTTGCTTTTGGCCTTGCTTTAGATAATCAAACTATCAAAGCTGTTGGTACTACTAATTTAAGGCTATTTAACTCAGCAAGTGTAGGTATTAAAATTGATAATGCCACTGATGCTATATTGCCTAGTCATGGTAGTGCTATTAACATAGGTGCCTCTAATGATAGGTTTAAACAAGTACACGCAACTCAATTTTATGGAGATGGTTCATTTTTAACTGGTGTAGCTAAAACAGATGCTAATACTTTTACTGCCAATCAGACAATAAGTAAGGCAGACCCTAAATTAATACTAAATGACACCAATACAGGAGGTACAAGTTATTCTATATTTTCTGATGGCGGTCAATTCAGAATTTATAACGAAAGCTCTGGAGGTGGTGTTAGATTCACAGTTACTAGCAATGGATCAGTATTTACATCTAATAATCTTAGTGTATCAGGCAACATAAGTGTATCGGGAACAGTTGATGGGGTAGATATAGCTGCACTTAATACAACAGTTTCTAATATAACTCCGGGAATAGCCTCATTAGTTGCTGATACTTCTCCTCAGTTAGGAGGTAATTTAGATGTTAATGGTAAGGTAATTGAATTTGGTGATAGCTCAGGTGCTACTGATGATCGACTAAAAATTGGTTCTCATGACGATTTACAGCTATATCACGATGGTACAGACTCTTATATAGAAAGTACTCAAGGTGAATTAGTAATAAAGCATACTGGTAATGGTGTAATTAAATTTGAAAGGCAAAGTAGCAATGGTATCAAAATAGATGGCGGTGCAAACTTAATACCTTTTATAGATGATAGTGCTAACTGTGGCACTAGCAGCAAAAGATGGCAGACGGTTTACGGTGTTGCAGGTAATTTTTCTGGTACTGTTACAGCCAATGCTTTTAGTGGTGACGGTTCAAACCTTACAGGTATAGCTTCTAGCATTACGTCTGACGCTGAATATAATACTGTTGGTGGGACAAACGCTGGTAACAGTCATCAAAGCGTAACAACTGCTTTATTTAATACCTATTTTGGATATGACGCTGGTGAAGGAGGTCAAAACGCTTATTCTTGTACTTTTGTAGGTTATAAAGCTGGAAGAGGTAACAGATATGGTCGATATAACACAGGTATTGGTGAAGATTCTTTAACAAACCTATCAAGTTTTTCTGCTGGAAGAGCAGATGGTAACTCAGCTTTGGGTACAGGTGCAGGGAGAGGAGTAACAACTGGAGAGTATAACACTGCTGTAGGTACTTTCTCTCTTCAAGCGTCAAACCCCGGCGTTAGCTCAGATTTCAACACAGCTATAGGAGCTTACGCTGGTTATACGTTGAATACTGGTACAGAAAACGTTTTTGTGGGCAAGGATTCTGGTAAAGTTGTGACAACTGGTAGTAACAATACAATTATAGGAGCGGGTGCTGCTAACACAGGTACATATGACCTTACAACTGGTTCAAACAATATACTTCTTGGACATGATGCTGCTGCTAGTTCATCAACAGTTTCTAATGAAGTAACTATTGGTGATGCAAATATTACTAAATTTAGAATACCGGGTACTAATTTTGAATTAGATTCGGGTATAGTAAGCGTTAAGAATAGCGGTACAAGATCAGAAGTTAGATGGTATTGCGAAACTAATAATGCTCATTACGCTGCGATAAAAGCACCTGCTCATAGTGATTTTTCTGGTAATCTTACTTTTGTTTTACCACCAAATTACGGATCTAACGGCCAAGTTTTACAGTCAGATGGCTCTGGTGGTACTTCATGGACTACTCCATCAAGTGGAGGTGCTTCAGTTGGAGGGTCAAATACTCAAGTTCAATTTAATTCAAGTGGTGCTTTAGCAGGTTCAAATAATTTAACTTTTGATGGCACAAACCTAGCGGTTGGTGGTACAGTGAGTGCAGCATCCTCTGCATCTGGAACACCCGGCTTGAGGAAAATTACTGCATCAACATCAACACCTTCGGGAGGATCTGATGGAGATGTTTGGATTAAATACACCTAAGAACCAATGACGACAATTTATTATGTAGATTTTGAAGGTGAAGCTGGTACAGGTGATGGTAGTAGTTTTGCTAACAGGGCTAGAAATTTTCATGCACTAGGAACAAGTTGGCAATCATATGTATCTGGAGACTACGAAGTCAGAGTCGCAGCAAATCCAGAATACAGTAGAGGTAATGGAAACGTAAGAAGAAGAGGATATTGGTGGCTTAATGGCTATAATGGTCCTAGTATTCCTAACAGTGATTCTTATTGGGTATTTAGTACAACTAAAGGGCAAACTGGTTTTAGATATAGCGGTACGCATGGTTTAGTTACTGGCGATTTTATAGAAATACAAGGTAATTTTTGGTATTTTACAAACTCAAACTTTGGAGATGGCTCTACAAACCAAGTTCCTGAGAATAGGGTGGGTATAAATGGTTTATGGAAAGTTACTGTAAGTGGCGAATGGATTTATCTAGATGAATATACAGCAGTTTTTAATAAAGCTCAAAGCGATAGTTGGAGTCAATCTACACATAGTCAAGGTACTAGCGATATATTTAGCAGAAGTACGAATGGTGTTTGGTTGGATGCTTCTGGTTCTGTAGTTGATTTTGCTACTGATTTACCGATAGTAGATGTATGTAGTTTTGGTGATGCTGGCAGAAAATCATGGACTCATAACAGTTCTGAGGGAGGACTGAGTGCAAGTAATTATTTTTTAGGTTATCAATGGGAGACTTGGGGTAGTAATACAAAAATTGGTATGCCACCAGGCTTTGATACTTTTTATATCGACAATAGCGTAAATAGTGGCAATACATCAGGCGGTGCTAAATGCTTCTATCAAGAACTACCTGCAACTTTAGATCTTAGCAACTATCAAGGCATTTCAATGATGATTGGTTGGTTCTCTGGAAATGTAAGTGCTTTTCAAACTGTAGACGCAACTACACATGGACAATGGTCATTGCGTTTATGTACTGATACAGCAGGTAATACAACTGCTCATAAAATTCCTATTGATACACGTTGGATTAATAGGCCAAATGGTGGTAAAGGTTGGATGACTTGGGAAAATCCAAGTGGTAATATGAACGCTGCTATAAAGTCTGTAGCAATATATAAAGATACTGCTATAAATACAACAGTTCAATTTGGAATTAATAATGTAATTGCATATAAGACTGCTGATCCTTTAACTCATTTTCATGTAGTAGGATTGCGTACTACTGCTAATCCAGAGTGGTGGAGTATTAAATATATTGATAAAAAAAGTAATGCAATAAAATTACTAACAAGTTCCAATTACGCAATGGATGGTAGACATGAATATGGCTATTACGGTGGCGGTTATTCTGTTAAATGGGATCAAAACCGTAGCAATACTCCTATTTATACTAGAAAAGCAGGTCTTGTAGGAACTTTTAATACAGATACATATTATTCTCCAGAAAATACCAGTAATTTTAGTAATAGCCATGAAGCAATAATTAATACCAATGCTTTTGGAGCTGGAGGTGCAACTAACGATAATATTATTTCTGGTGGGTGGAACAGAACAGATATGTCTAGTCAAATAGCAAATAATCCAGTGACTTCTTTACATGGAGTATATGGTAATTATTATTCTGGTATTAGAACGAATAGTAGTGGTTCAAATCCTTACTTAACATGGAAAGACCTTAGTTTCCATCAGTTCCCTAGTGTTTATATGAGTAACCTTAACGGAAAATTTGTTAATATGTTCTTTGATTGTATGCGTGATGTTAGTGGATTTGGGGGACAAAACGCTAGAGCAATAGGCATAAGCTTATTTCATGGAAGGCGTGAAGGTGGTTTTACCCTTTTATCAAACTCAACCCAAGATAATGCAGATCCGGGAACAAAAGAAGAAAATTATTTATACGCTTGGGGTGCTAATGGAGGTCAAAGTGAATGGACTTTCGGAAGAATAGGCGGTAGAGAATGGAGTGAAATTAGAAATGAAGCTGCTTATCCTTTAAAATTTTATGGAGAGTCAAATGGTAATGCAACTGCTCTAGACAACATAATTGTTCATAAGTTAGTATGTGGCATGAATGGAAGAACGTCAGAAGGGATAAGGTTTGAGTATGTTAATAATTTTAGAATCAAAAATTGGGAGTCAATATATAACTATCTACAGATCCAAAATAATTCTGAAGTAATTATTGAAGATATGACTTATTTAAAAGGTAATAACGCAACACATAGATATGGCACTAATAGCGAAGGTCCTTATTGTATTAACTGGAATAGTGACAGAATACAATTATTAGGAGGTACAACAGATAGAAGAATTTATTTCTATAAAAATGCCAAATTAAATAATTTTGTTTCTACAGATCAGTATGAACATTATATTTCTTCTGAAAATGGAGAAGTATTAAGTGCTAATCATAATGGTGTATCTGGTGCAGGGAGGTATTTAAGAAATGGTTGGTATTTAGATAGAGAAACTAGCATTAGACATACAGCAAGTGGTACTGCATGGAAACTTGTTAGAACTAGCAGTAGTTATAAGCCAGTATTTGAGTTAGCTAAAATAGCAGTAGCAGCTAGTGGCACAGTAACAGTAAAACTTTGGACATATAGAACTTCTACTGGTACAGGCACATATGGAATATTACGAATTGTTGGGGATTCAATTTTAGGTATTACTACAACTGAGATGAATACTACAAACGGACCTGCAAACCAATGGTATGAAGCACAAGTACAAGCAACACCTACTGCTGCTGGTATTATGACAGTACAAATAGAACTTGTAGATAGTTCCAATAGTGGTCTTATTTACTTTGATGACATGACCATTACTCAATCTTAAAACAATGGCAAAATACGAATTAGTCCGCAAAACTATTGATGCTGGTGGAAAAGTAGAACACCACATGCAACTTGATGCAAACCAAAGTCTTGTTTTACGTTATGATACGCCACAGACGGAGGATGTATTAGACGCAGAATGTGATGTTTATTTAGCAGAAAGACAAGCTGAAGTAGATAAACAAGCAACTATAGATGAAGCAATTAGAAAAGCATTTATGACTCCAGAGGAGTTAGAAAACGTTGGCTAATCAGCTTTATGTAAATGTAGGCGGTACTTGGAAAAGTGCTGATAGCTACTATGTAAATGTAGGTGGCACTTGGAAGACAGGTGCAGATATTGGTACGAAAATAAATCAAGTTTGGGAGGGAATGGTTGAAGCTGCTATGTATCAAAGTGGTTTCCCAACTTATTTAGAAATAGCGACTTTAGATTTATCAGAATTTACGGTAAAACCAATAGTTCATGTAAATGCAAAACAAGGTATTGATAATAGTACTCTTGATTATGCTTATTGGTCGGTTAAACCATTGTGGACAAGAGAAAGTACTTTTGTTTATTCGCCTCCATCAGGAGGTGGTGGTACTCCTACAAATAATTTACCTGTTCTAGATGAGACATATTCACTTGATGATGCTTTTTTAGACTTTGCTTGTAAGCCAACTGTTTTTGCTGCTGTAAAAAGTGGAATTGATTTACAAACTTTAGATTACGCAGAATTTACCTGTAAACCTTTTGTTGGTTCAAGTAACTCATTTGTTTATACACCACCCTCACAACAGAGTCAAACACCACAACAAAACAACTTACCTCAAGCATCAGATATTGTTAATTTAGATGTGGCTTATTGGAGTGTTTACCCTCAAGTTAGAGCTGCTGCTAAAGCAGGTTTAGATACTAGAACTTTAGATCTAGCAGTATTTTCAGTTTTACCTGTTTATGTCTCACACGTTGGGTTAGGCCGAATTGATCAAAATAATCTTCAAATACATTATGATTTTGGCAATACTGCTTCTTGGGATGGCATTAGCAGTACAACAGCTATTAATGATTTAAGTGGTAATAATAAAAATGCAACATTGCAAGGATCAAGTTACACCAAAGACACAGCCAACGGTGGATCCATATTACTAGCAGCTAATACTACTAACAGTAGATTTGATTTAGCAACTGCTCTTACATTTACTAACACAGAGGACTTTACATTTTTTGTTTGTTATAAATACATTTCTACGCCAAACAGTTGGGAAGTTTTTGCAGGTAATAATGACGGTGATAATTTTATTGGAAGACAAGCAAATAGTTATTTCCGTATGCAAGACGGAAGTAATAACAACATAGATATATCAAGCAATACTGGAGGTGGACAAGGTATTCAAAGTAGCAATACAAATATAAGGGTTTTATATGTAGTTAAAGATAATCAAACAGCTTATTTTTATGAAGATGGTGTTTTATCTAATGGTGGTACAACTAATACATCCTTTAGTGATATTACTTTTAGTGGTAATCAGTATGCTAATTCTTATGGAGTAGTACCTTTTTATGAACAAAAATTATATTTCTGGGGTATATATGACAGAGCTTTAACAGCAACAGAGATAGCAGATAACTATGCAGTGCATAAAACAAGATTAGAGATATAATTAATTTACTTAAAATAATTTATGGAAGTATTTAATCCTTTCGCATATATTTTTGCAAATCAAGTAATTACTGAAGATTTAAGTGAATTAAAAGAATGTAAAATATTTGCATCTGGTAGAGAGCAACAATCAAAAGATGATGATTACCTTGCTTATCATGTTTTAAAAAGTTATAAACATTCTGAACAAATACTATTAAATTACTTTAATGCTTTTATCAAAGATAATTTTGATTATGATTGCGATTGGGAAATAGGTACATCATGGATAACAAATTTAGATAAAGGTCAAAGAGTACATCCACATCTACACAGAAATTATTTATGGAGTGGTGTTTTTTATTTTGACGAATATACGCCACAAAGTTGCCCTCTACAATTTAGAAATCCTATTTATGAGACATTGCCTTTTATGATGGGTAGAACAAAAAGCAATACTATGACAAGCGATATTTGTGTTGTACCGCAACATAATTTATTAATATTATTTCCAAGTTGGATAATCCATTATTCAGATATAAACCAAGAAGCTAATCGAAAATCATTAGCGTTTAATTTTAAACCTAAAGGCGGTATAGGACTTGCTGATTCGACATTATTTCTTTAGTAAGCTAAGTTGTTAACTTAATAGAGTAGCGGTAGAATATTAGTATTATATTTTTTATTTCATGGCACTTACTATAGAACAGAAACTTGCTGCCCTTCTTTCAGAACAACAACAGATTGCAAAAAATTATCAAGAAGCAGAAACAGTCGTAAAAAATTGTGAGATTAAATTAATTGAAATTAGGGGTGCTATTGCTGCTCTTGAGGAAATTCAAAAAGCAAGTACACAAAAAGAACAAGCTACTCCAGTTATAGGTTCAGTAGTCCCCAATACTTAATTTGTAATTTTATTTGTTTGAACGACTCTGTTAATTAGTCCTAATGTGACGTAAAGAGGACTTAAACCTATAATAAGTATTAACACAGCTATGCTCATTACAGACATAGCCCTAATTACTGCAAACTTTAACATGAGAAAAGCTTTAGACATTATTACCATCGTAACTGGAGTTCTTGTTTTGGGAATTTTAGGCACAGGATTCTTCACATACAGAACAGTAACATCAGAAAAATTCCAAAAACAAATGATGGATAAAGTTCTTGGAGGTGTTAGCGGTATGATGCCTAAAGTTTTAGATCAAAGCTTACCAGAAGTAACAGGACCATCTATACCTTCAATTCCGAAATTATAAAACTATATGAATAATATTCTTAAAGGTGTATCAGTAGGACTTGGAACTATTTTTGTTGCTTCTAATTTCTATACAATTAATTTATTAAGCAAAAAATCAAATCTTCCAATGTTTGATTTACCTGTTAGTAAGTACTCAACATACGAGATCCAAGCTGATAAAGAAGGTTATAGAATTTTACATCGTATGCACGATCCTAGAATTATTGCTTCTATGGAAACTAGTAAAAAACCTGCTGGCTTCTTAGGGGCAAGTAAAGCTTTATCTACTAAAGAAACTCAAAGAGTAGCTGGTGAGGAGGTTGCAATAATTCAAAACAATGGTGAACTTACAGCGAAACAAATAGCTTGTATAAAAGAAAGAGCGAAAGGAGAATCTACTGGAGAACTTATTGGAACGTCAGTAGCTACAGGAACAGGACTTACAACTTCATTATCTAATGTGCCTATTGTAGGTTGGTTTTTATCTGGTTTTGCTACAAATACAGCAAGGAGAGAAGGCGGTAAGATTGGAGGCAATATGGCTTCTGATTTTAACGACTGTTAATGCCTGAGATTAATCAAATACCTAGCGCAGCAATACCACGCATACCAATAATTGATATACCTATAGAACAATCAATACCTAATACTTCTCATATAACTAGGTCATTACCTCCAACATTAGTGATGCCTTGTGTAACACTTAGAAATGATGGTACAAAAAATAGTCAATTATTTATTGACGATCCAAGCGGAAATAAACTGGTTTGTCCGATTCCTTCGTATATACCTTTAAAATATGACAAGAAAAAAATTCTTCTTGTAGAAGAACAAAAACCTCCGACTAACGTAGAACCACCGAAAACAGATACCGAACAACCAGAAATTCCTAAAGTAGAAGAAGAACCACCATGCCCAGATCCAAAAAAGAATAATCCAAGAATAGGGGACTTGAACGCAAAAGGTACAGAAAAAGTTGTTGGTTTTAAATATATAAAAGAAACAAAAGAATGTGTTGTTCAGTACGAACCTACAACAGCAGTTGAGAAGTATCTTCCAAGTTTAAATACAGTATCCACAACATTTGCAATAACAATAGTAGCAACTACGGCTGCAACACTAACGCCAATTTTAAATCGTATCCTTAAACCTTTGTTTAAACAAATTATAGGTAAAGTTAAAAAAGCTATAGGTAAGAAGGGTACAAAGTTTACTGGAAAGAAACCTATGAAAAGTAAAATTAAGCAAAAATAAGAGATTTTTGCTCGAAATAAGCTAGTTTTTCTTGTTTATTTGTATTTTTTCGATTTATTCTATATACATATATATGCTTGCTTGGGGTTGGTATATATACAGCTTCTCCAGTTTCTAAAGCTTTTATGATCTCAATAGCAAAAGGTTTTAATTGATTATGGTCGTCATAAGATCTTATACATTTATCATGGTAAAACTTGTTTTTATATTTAATAACTCTTCCTTTTTCAGTTAATCCAACGTGTTCAAAATTAGTAGCTTTATAAATTATGCCACTATGCCCATGAAACGTATCAGCGTAAGAAATTATAACCTTACATTTAGAATATTTTTTTAAAAATTTTATTGTTTTACCTATAAAATAACTTTCTGTATTTTTTTTGGTTTTATCTATACAACATAATCTTTTTAGCTCTATAACATCTGATTCAATTTCTCCATATTTTTTCCAAGTTCCTGCCATAGATAATGAACCATATATAATTGCTCCAATCAAATGATGCTTGTAATACAAACCAAATACAAATAAATTACTTAAGCCATTTGTTGACTGTGAATAATGCCAAGTTTCTACAAACTTTTTTACCATTTGTATTGTTACAGGTCTAACTTCAAATTCAGTTACTTTTACATCGCTACAATCTATTTCTTCTTCTAAGAATTGATCTATAAAAGTTGTTTGTTCAATCATTTCTTTATTTTATGCGTATGTGACTCAAATTCCAACATTTCTATGTCTTCGCATAATTTTGCCATAGGTGTACCTTCTTTAAACCTTACTCCGTTCTTGAAATTGTCTAGACACGTTTTTGCCCGGCTCATTTCAAAATTGAGTCGCTTTGCTGCTAATGATGCTTCATATAATTCGTTTTGTTTTTTCATTGCTTCTCGACATTGCCTTATAGGTTCACGATCCAATGGGATACTAAATGTAGCTGTAATTCCTCCATTTATAGATACATTAGATTGTTTTTGGCCTGTTCTTACTTGTTCAAAATATAAGATTTCACCTCTATAACCAGCATCAACATCTCCATCTCCAATAGGTTGGTTTTCATCGTCAAAATTACCTTCAATATCACGCCTTGAATATACTGGTCTATCAAATGTCTGTTCGTAAGGAGTTGCAAAGCCATACGTTGTAGAAACAAAAGGAGAAATATTTAATGTTGCACCTTGGCATTGAATTGTATTCATCTGATAACTAAAATTTCTAGACGGTACTACCTGGACAGCTTGATTAACAACGCTTCCAGAGGAATTGCTAGTTGTGTTTACAGAGTTAGCTAAGACAGGATTATTAAACAACAGCAACAATAATAAATATCTCTTCATTGGCTAAACGTACTGGTTGTGTCTGTAATATTTTCTAGTTGGGTGGTCCTTTGGATGTGGGTGAAATTTGTAATACCGGGCGTTTCAAGAGTTTCGTAGTATTGAAAGCTCTCTCCCTCGTTAACAATGCTAAATGTAGGCTTGTTATCTAAATTAGGTGATACATAAGTAGTGCCTGTTCCTTGTATTGTTGTATCTAGTTTAGTCCACCCATCAGGAGCTACATTACCAGTCGAACTTTTAACATTTTCTCCACCTACTGTTAATTGGTATCCATTTCGTATATCAAAACTTTTTATATCCTCCACTATAGTTTGTTTCGTTTCTGACCTTTGAATAAGAACTCCTTGATTAAAATTGGGGATTACATTTTGAGAATATACAGGGGTGCTAAGAAGACTTAGCAGAATACCTAACCTATACATAACTACGACTAATCGACTATCAATGTACTGGTCATTTGACCTAATGCTTCTGTATTTGCGCCCCCTGCTGTAATTGTTAATTTTTGAGAATTAGTTATAGTACCTGCTAAATTTGCAACAGTACCACCCGCTATTGATGAAACATTATCCGAAAAATTAGCAGCATCACCAGTAGTTACAGCACTTGTTGGAACAACATCTGCTTGAGTAAAAGACTGAGCAAAAGAAAAATTATTTGCAGGTACGTCTTGAGTGGCTGTAACATTTGGCGGTGTTCCAACCCCCGAACTAATGGCTAAAGCTCCAATACCATTAGTGACAGCAGCATCTCCAGTACCATGGGTTGTATCAACCCCTGAACCGCTAACACTGTAACTACTACCTAGTCGTGAGCTAGAGGTAGATGCTCCTCCTACTGTAAGTTTGACAGATGCGGAAATTGAATGACTCAAGTCTGCGTAACTCGGAGTTGCTGCTGTAAGAGCAAAGATAAACGGAATTAGTTTTTTCATTTTTTAGATTTGGGGTCGATAATTTCAGCACCCTCAATTTTGAGAGGAGGATTAATTACTCTTATAGTCTGGACTATACCTTCATTCTCGGCAAGTTTGCCGTCTTTTTTACTACTTTTCTTAGATCCCTCAAGTCCAAAAGTTGCCAAGGCTCCAGTTAGAAGCGAGGCTGGAAACGTGATGTCTTTTGGATCTCCACTATATCCGGGAATAGTTATGTAGTTAAGAGTCACGATAAATCCACTCCAAACAACAACTCCTAATCTGACAAACAAGCTGATAATTGCCAGTTGTTCTTCTTTGTCATCAATACCGTCTTTTAATTTTTGGAACGGATTTTTCTTTTTCTGTTCTGTCATAACCTTTTTCTGTATAATAGACATAGATCAAGGACTCGTAAAGTGGTAGAGGTAGTAGCAGCAGTAGGTGGAGCTTTGTTGACAGCTTGTTTTGTCTCTGTAGGTTCTATTTCCTATCGAGGTAGGCAATCAAGAGATGATCTTGTTCGTAACACAACAGCTATAGAATTGCTAACCACAAAAATAGATGATATGCACGATGATATGAAAGAGGTGTTTCATAGATTAAAAGAAGTAGAACTTGCTGTAGTAGAAATAAAGCCAAGAAGATAGCCTCTTCCTTTATGACCAGCAGAAGAGGCTATAGCTCTAAGTGTGAGGAGTGAGCTACTATAAACGTAGCAACAAATAAAAAACTATGCTAAAAGTTATTGAACCTATCCTTTTTGCTTTTCTTAGAGGATCTGCAATAAAAAAACTCGCACTGGATATAGTACGAGCTATGGTTAAAAAAAGTGATAATACAGTAGATGATCGCCTTTGCGATATGTTAGAAAAAGCTTTATTTCCTGGTAGGTAATTATTTTTTACCGCCTTTCTTTTTTTTCTTTTTCTTAGTTCCTGTTCCGTAATGTCCGGGCATAGTGCGTAAGTGTAACTAAGCTAATTATAGCTTTGTTGCCTTATTAAACCAATACGCTAGGGTAAAGATGGAGGAACTCGTTATGAAACTTGTAATGCCTTGGTCTAATTGGTTTAACAAACAAGCCCAAAAAAGGCGTAAAGTTGAGCCTTGGGTGTTAGCTGACGTTACATTAGAAGAAGAATTGCATGTAGAGATATTCTTGCGTCATATCATTGAAACTCTTGATCCAAACGACATACCAGATCTTATAAGTGCCTTTGCAAAAGAAAACTTTAGGTTAGTAAAAATAATAAATCAAGCAGGAGATCATATTGATAGAATTGACACTAGATCTCTTTCTCCCAAAAGTAAACGCAATCTTTAGCCCATATACCTCCACTAGCTTTACCTTCTGGCATACCTAAACCACATTCTGCTTTTATAACTAGATGATGTATGCAATCAATGCACAATGGATGATCTCTACTCATACATCTAGCATCTGCATATAAGTATTCTGCTTCTATAAGTGCAGGTTCTAATTCTTTAGCTTTTAAGGGTAAATTTAGTTTGCCTTTTTTTGTTTTAATTTTTACTCTCCATACTGATGGTTCTTCTTCATATAGAACCATGCGACCTGCATGGTATCTAAGAGAAGCCATTGTCAGTAATTTTATGCCTCGTAATCATCAGGTGGAGGGCTAAGCCAGTATCTTCTACCATTTATAACCCTAAATACATGATTCCCGCAACATACAATCTGCCCTAAGTTTCTCTGCTGCTGCCTGTGCTTCTGATCGTAATTCAAATGTTCTGCTGAGATAGACAACTTTTCCGTCATAATACCAACCTTTAAATTTATATGTAAGACCATAATATATGGGCTGAACTCCAAAATTACCTTTGGAGACTAAATGTGTGACATACAAGATTTTTTATGATTTTTATATCAATTCGTAACTACAATCTTTCCATCTAGCCTTAATATATTTAACGGCTTTAGCTTGTGTTTCTGCGTGTGTAGATATTTTCATTGGTGCTGTTCCTATTCCAATTCCTTTTACAATAAAAGTAAATTTTTTAGTTTTTTTGTCCTTTTCTGGTCTTGTAACACCTTCCATATCAGGTGTCATTGCCAGTAATTCTTTATCTCTAAAGTTCTGAGATTGCATTTTCGGCTGCCTCCTGTTCTTTATCAGTAAAATCTCTAATTAACATCTTTTCAACTTTTTTTACGTTGTAGTTATGTTTAATAATAATAGTTCTAATATTTTCATCTACCCAATCACTGCGAAGACTTGCAGTATGATTATCTGCATATTCAACAATGTGATCGTAACCTCTAATATCAGAATCTAGCTTTTTAGCTAATTCTTCTAATTTGTTTTCTCTAAGCTTATTAAGCTTAAGTTCTGATTTACGGCTTTGTTTTGGTGTCATGTAATCTTCTCTAATTCAGCAATAGCTAAAGAACGTGCTTTGTTGTGAATATTTCTATATTCATCTCTATTTATATATTGCAAAATAATTTGTGCAAAATGTTTATCGTAAATAGATCGAAACAAAGTTTCATCGTGATCTAGACTGATTAGTTGAGATAAGAAAGCTTTACAGACTTGTTGTTTACGTCTGACTTTTTGATGCCATTCTTTATCATATGATTCAGCTTTTTCTTTTTTAAATTTTTTAATATAGTCATCCATATTATTTATAGCAACCATTAATTCATCCTTTAATAATAAAATTTCTGGATTAGATAAGGAAGCTACATCATCTATAGAAACAACTTTATCAATTTGTTTACTGTTAAATGTTAAGGGCATAGATAAGGATAAATTCATTTTATTTTAGCTTAATTTGGCTTAAAATCTACAAAAAATGAGTGGGGACTAACAGATACGATACGCTTATTCAGTGATTATTTTACCAAGGATGTTATGACTTCACCCTTTTTGACTCTCACTAAATCCTCGATGGGAACTCATATCGTCTTTGTAAAAATGTGCAAATAGGCAAAAGAGTCATCAACCTCAAGATTACAAAGGAGCAGCATACTTAACCATCATGCGCTAATGGCGATCATGCCCCATCAATTAAAAAGGAAACTCCTCCTCTGCTGCTTTTACTTTTGGTGCTGATGAGGGACTCGTAGAGTCATTCGCATCAGCTTCTTCTATAGCTTTCATAGTCTTGTAATCAGGCTCTAGGCTAAGACCGATATACTTTTTGCCTGCTTTGCTTTCATTAAGATAGCCTGTAGCTCTAATAGTAACTACACCTTCTCCATGAAAGTCGCTATGTTCTGGTTTTGCTTTTTGTACATAAGTACATAGCTTGATAATG
>VTLG01012458.1_pt1 | contig 16368 bp, 18 predicted proteins | sample 4694571 | NCBI WGS metagenome assembly VTLG01 (sample SAMN12604809, study PRJNA352737) | marine metagenome | biome: ENVO:00000447; feature: ENVO:00000209|ENVO:00000569|ENVO:01000036; material: ENVO:00002151; isolation source: viral sequences binned using virsorter ...
TACCAGATCCAGTAGTAAATGGAACTGATTGTCCAACAGTTCTAATTCTGAAGTATAAATTAACTCCTCTATTAACTGAATTATTACCTGAATCTTTTACGTCAACAGTATATGTATGACTTCCTGAAGTTGCATCATCAGTAAGACTAGCTCCGTCAGTTACGTTAAATATTTTAGTCCCAACGTTAGGAGCAAAAGCATCTCTACCATCACCAGCACTGTCATCGCATCTAGTCGAGTTTGAAGCGCGGCTAGAGCGAGCAACCATAGCTCCATTACTATCACAATAATTATTACTTGATTTAATAAGTTCAACATTAATCCTAGTTACAGTTGAGACAGCTGTTGTAGTTGTGTTGTCATACAAGTTGACTGCATATTGTCTCGCATAAGCAGTAGATCTTAAATCTATAAATACTTCCGGTGGTCTAACAGTTTCGACAGTACTAGACATTGCTACTGTCTTAGTTCTATTTGTTATGAAGGTGTAGTCATTAAGAGTCAGAGTCTGTATATCTTCATCATTTGTGTGAGTTAGATATGTAGCTAAAGCACTTGCTGTACCTGAGTCATAGTTGACAGTCATTGTTGCACCATCACTACATCTCCACATATTTATGTCACCACTTCTACTGACTTGCCCTATATAACTTTCAGTTTCATCACGATAATATGAGAACCATTTACCGTTAGTTTGTGAGTTTAAAGCTGATGTTCCATTATCACTAATAGAAGCAACAAGCTTACCTCCGGGACGCTTTAGTAAGCCATGTGTTACATCAGGTAGTACGTTTGTAGCGATACTAACTTGCCCCGGAATCTTTAGCTCATCTGGCTGCTGTGATAAGCCTCCAGTTAGTGTTGGTATTGTTTGAGTAACACTTGCCATTATCTTCTGTTAAGTACGTTGTAAGGTTGGTAAGGTCTATATGATGTTTCATGCGGCCAGCCCATAAAGCTGTGATCACCTTGATTGCATTCATACTCCATCACATTTGCTTTAGCTGCTTCTTCTTGTATCATCAATAGTTTTACTAATTCTGTATTAGAAACTAGTTGAGCAGCTGCACGACTTGAAGCCTTGGAGATTATGTATCTCTGGAATACAGGAGGTACATCTTCAAATGGATAGAGAGTGACTATATCTAAATAAAGGTCTTCTTCAAATTGATCTGTATGATTTACAAGATCATATAATCTGCCATTTCTTTTAACTAAATCCCTAGACTTATCAATATGTTTATCGTGTATATCGTATCTTAAATAGTTTGTAGGAATAGTTATATATTTAGTTGTTGAATCAGGAGTAACTAAAACATGCTCCTCTGTATTAAAGTGCCATCCAGCATTCTGTATATCTTTGTTAGCTTCAACTAATAAGTTATAAACAAAAGCTGTTTCTGGGTTATTAAAGTTTAAGGTAGTTAAAGGTGATTGACCTATGCTACCCAAGATTGAGTTAACTGCGGATAGTTCGGTATCGGGTTGTATTGTTGTGGTAGCCATAGATAAAAAAAAAGGGACCCGAAGGTCCCGTATAAATGTATAAATTAGAATGCAGAAGGAGCAGAAGTTCCAACGTACAATTCAACAGCAGCAGCTGGGTTTAGGTAATCTGCACCCATAGCTAGTCTTCCGAGGATGACATCACCTTGGTAAATTACAGAAACGTCTCCGTTTGTTACCTGTACTTGAGGACCGATTGCCTCAACAACACCAGCAGCTTCTTTCTGGAATATCAAACCACATGACTTAGCACCTAACTCAGTGTTAGTACCGTAGTCATTGTTGATTCCTGTAGAAGCACCAGAAGCGTTCTCAGGTGTAGGTCCAACAAATGAACCAAGATTTCCGGGAGAAACCTGACCTGTTGTTCCGCCATAAGCAACACCATACTTGCCAAGGAAAGGAATATTCATTGACTTGTAGATATGGATACCAGCTATTTCGATAACGCCAGATCCGCCTTGTAAAGCAGAACCTTGAACGTCTCTATTAACTAGACCATTTGAACCAACAGCTTGTATTAGTTCGTAGTATTGTCTTGGGTTAAGAACAGCACATCTGCCTTGAGAGCTAACGCCCTTCTCATCCATAGCAGCAGCTGCATCGTAGAATGCTGCAACTAGGTTAGAAGAACTATATGCATCAGAATCATTAGTTGTAGATCCAACTCTGATCTGTGTTCCACCGGGTTCTACAAAGTTTGTTGCAGAAACTGGAGAAGCAGCTCTAGCTCCACGTGTGATAGCACGGAAGATAAGTCTGTCATACTTCTCTGCGAGGGCATATCCAATCTTCTTAGATATTTCTCCTCTTAATTCATAGTGAGCGAGTGTCTCGTCTAGGTCATACACGAACGCAGAGCTGATTAGAAGATCATCCATGTTGATAGTCTTCTCAGCTACTGGAGGTGCCTTGTCACTATTACCTAGTATTGGGGTTCCGGGCGTATGGAAGTCACTTGTCATACGACCTGTATAAATGAACTGCAATGATTTGCCGTTCTTTAAGGTTCTCTTGGTGACTAGATCCCTAGCAATTGTTTCATGCTGGAATCCTTTAAACATCTCACCTGAGAACAGCTTAAGATACAGGGCGTACTTATCAGTAGCTCCATCATAGCCAGTACCAGTCGACAGGTTAATTCTACCTAGTGCGACCTGATTAGCATTAGCCATTTTTTAGTTAAAAATTAAAGGTATATTTACTTGTCTCTTTACGTAAAAAGTTGTGAGTCTTAATTGGACTCAGTTGTTTTGTGGTCTATCCCACCGTATATACGGCTAAAAGGTATCCTCCGTAGAGGGCTTCCGCCAAATTGAGTAGGGAGGACTTGCACCTCCCTGATCACTTACTTGATTACTCTAGTGTAAGCAATGCCACGATATACGAAAGTAACTTTCATCGGTCATCTCCATATACCTAAGCCCCGTTCCATGCTTAGGAGTCATGCGTCCCAATCGGGATGAACGGATGTGGCTGTTCTTGCTTATCTTCAATGTTGTTCCAATGTCTAATAACACCAGAAATAATAAAACAATTAGTTACTAAATAACTAACGAAAATGAAAGTACGAGTAATAGCTATAACGTTGTCGTAAGACTTAGTCTTATCATCGCTAAAGCTACCAAGAGCATACTTCCATATTGTCCAAATTTTTTTAACCAATTTCTGGAGCTACTAAGGATACTTGTGTTGATTCAACTAAAGCTAAATCTAGTGGGAAGTTGTGAGCGTTACGCTCGTGCATTACTTCAAAACCAAGATTAGCTCGGTTGACTACGTCAGCCCAAGTAGGTACAACCTTTCCGTTGCTATCTACTATTGACTGGTTAAAGTTAAATCCATTTAGGTTGAATGCCATAGTGCATATTCCCATCGAGGTTAACCATATGCCAACAACCGGCCAAGTACCAAGAAAGAAATGAAGAGCACGGCTATTATTAAATGATGCATACTGAAAAATTAATCTACCAAAGTAGCCATGAGCTGCAACGATGTTATATGTCTCGTTGTCTTGCCCAAATTTATAACCATAGTTCTGCGATACCTCGTCTGTAGTTTCCTTAATAATTGAGGAAGTAACCAGACTTCCATGCATAGCAGCGAACAAAGCTCCACCGAATACCCCAGCAACACCGAGCATGTGGAACGGATGCATAAGGATATTGTGTTCTGCTTGGAATACGAACATGAAGTTAAAAGTACCAGAGATACCAAGAGGCATACCATCACTGAAACTCCCTTGTCCGAAAGGGTACACGAGAAAAACCGCTAGAGCTGCGGATAGTGGTGCAGTATATGCAACAAAGATCCACGGTCTCATACCTAAGCGATATGAAAGTTCCCACTGTCTTCCTGCATAAGCAGCTACTCCTATTAAGAAGTGAAAGACAACGAGTTGATATGGTCCGCCGTTATAAAGCCACTCGTCCATAGTGCCGGCTTCCCAAATAGGATAAAAGTGCAGTCCTATTGCATTGGAGCTAGGGACAACTGCTCCTGATATTATGTTGTTTCCATATAGTAAGGAGCCGGAAACGGGCTCACGTATGCCATCTATATCTACTGGCGGTGCAGCGATGAAGGCGAGTATAAAGCATGTAGTGGCAGCTAGTAAGCAAGGGATCATAAGTACCCCAAACCATCCCACATAGAGACGGTTGTCAGTACTTGTAACCCACTCACAAAACTTCTGCCAGTTATTATTAGCTTCTCTTTGTATTGAGATTGCAGCCATTTATAAAATTCCGGGGATAATTTGTCCTGTTGTAATGTATGCACCTAGTGCAGCAAGAAAGCCGAGCATGGCAAGTCTGCCATTTGTTTCCTCGGCAATATGCCATTGATCATTTTCGTGGTTGTGGTTTTGCATAATTCTTATAGGTGGTTCGTAAGGGTAGTTGTTTAATAAATTGTCTAAGTCTTTTGTTCTCATTAGAAATTAAGATCTGATCGTTCTAATTTAGCTATTACATCTTGCCTGTATGCAGGGTCATTATCATATCTAGGATCACCCATTGCTTGTACTAATTGAGCCTGACTTCTAAAGACATCTCCTTTAGTATCGGCAGCTTTACCTGATAACATTCTTCCTTCATATCCATTAGAGTTTTCATACTTAGACTTCAACGCATCAACACCAAGTTGAATTGCTGAAGCATTGCCAGTACCAACCAGATCATCAAAAGCTTTAATCTCATTCTCTTTTAAGTTGCTTCCAGCCCATTCAATTAATTTATTGTATTGGGCTTCACCACCTACAGAGTTTTGGATTTTATTTATTTCAGCTGTATTAACGTCAGCTTGTTGTTGAGTTGTTTGTGGATTTTTAGATTGCATTTCCATATAGGCTTGCACTAATTCCTGACTACTTAGTTCAGAGAACTTTTCTATAGTTTCAGGAGATAGCTTATTCCCATTATTAAAATACTCTTCGTTAGCTGACTCTAATAAAGAAACTGCTTCACTTGATTCTGATTTAGTTTCTTCCTTTGTTTCTTCAGCTTCTGGTTTTTCTACTTCTTGGGTTTCTTGCCCTTCTTGTGATACGCCATCGTCTTTGCTACCTAATTTTTTTTGTAATTCAACGTATGCCTTTTCTAATTCTTCGGCATTCTTATATTTACCAGCGAGTAATTCGCCTTGTTTTTCAACAATACTTTCACCAACTTTTAAAGAGTCTTGCTCTTCAGAAGTAAGTTCAGGTGTTGATTCATCAGTATTAACTGTTAGTGTTTCTGCCATTTACATTTCTGGTGGTGGTCCTTCCATTGGAACTTGTTCCATCATTGCAGGATTTTTAGATGGGTCCACCATTGGTGCACCAGCCATCTGACCTGCTTGATCAACTAATGATTGCTGAACTTGAGCTGCTTGTGCTTGTTGCATCTCTTGCTGCATCTGCTCTTCAGTCTTAACAAGATTTAGTACATCAATACCTTGTGCCGCAGCTAAACGTTTAATAGCTTCAAGTGGATTAAGGTATTGCATCAATGCTTCTGGTCCTAATGTCTGTGCAATGGTTCCAACGAATTGTGTTAATGATTCTCTATCTTGTCCTCGACCTAAAGCATTTACACCTGCAACAATCGTAGGTCTAACAACATCTTTAGGAAGTTTTGGTATTTGATTAGATCTCTGTAGAACTAATAAGGTTCTATTGAGATAAGGTATTAAGAACTCAACTGTTAGTAGTGAGAATATCCCACCCAATTGTTGTTCAAGTTCCAACTGTGTAAGGCGTACCTCCTCAGCTGTAACTCTTTCTGCCTGTCTTATGTTCATCACAAGGAAAGCTTCAAGTAATCTTTTCTCTATAGCGTTAGCCATATTTGCAGCCGTTGAAAAATCAGCAGTTTTTCCTACCTGAATTACTGCGACATCTTCTGGTCTGCCTTGAACGATGGCTCCGTTCCCAGCCTTTGCAATGGTGGCTGGTTTGGTAGTTGAACTAGGGCTGACTAAAAAGACAACTTTCGAGGCAGCTGCTGCTCCCTCAATAAGTGATTGACTTAAACCATCTAGTGATTTTAAATCTCCTAAAAATTCTTCTACTCTTCCACGACCGTAGTCTTCTCCATCTACGGTATTGAACCTTAAAGGTAGCCAAGGACTGGCGTTCTTAGGTGCAGTACTTCTTGTATCAGGAATAATTTTATCAAATGCTTCTTGATGCCATACCCATCTACCACTAGATTTATCTAGTTTGATGTATGTATATATAGTCACATCATCATTTGTTGCAGAGCTTTCGTCAACACCCGTATTCGGCTGTGGTTCTGGTAGCTCAACGTCCAAAACCTTACGACTTATAAGTTCCTTTGTAACTATCTCTAAAACGTTACCGTTACCATCTCTATTGACGACATACCTAGTTAAAGGATAAGTTTTAATACCATCCTTATGCATGAAAATTAAGGCATTTCCACCAACAATTAAGTGTTTAAGTGCTTGGTGTACTGCAACCCTATCATTACTAGCAGCTATATACTCCATGATCATCCTTTCCATTTTGGAAAATGAGAGGTCTAATTCACTTCTCATTTGAGGATCCATTATTTTCCCTAACTGGTCGTCTCGTACCTGTAATTTGAAGAAGCTAGTCTGTGGTGGTAAAACTGCAAGCATGAGCTTTGCAGCTAAAGTCACAACACACTTAGCTCCTACTGATTGCCATGGTATCTTTAATGATTTATGGTTTGGTCTTGATGATATATCGTCATCAATTAAATAAGGCAACGTGAGTTCAGAACAATCAACTGCTTTATCTAGGAACATTTGACGGGCAGTCGATAGCTGATTATATCTTTCACGTGCTGTTATCACTGGATACCTCCAGCAGTATTTGTATTACCTGTATTAATAGCTGATGTAGTTCCTGTTGTTGCTACATCTTTCTTAATCCTTAAGTCACCGGTACTACCTTTCTTTCCTTTCTTTGTTCCAAGCTTAGTTTGTGCTTCACGTATTGCAGGGTTAACTGGTCTAACTTCTGCTTCAGGGACTGGTGTTGGAGTAGGAGGTACAGGGGCAGGAGGTGCTGGTGGTAAAGGTGGTGGTACTTCAGGTGGTTTGGGTGATCTAAATATACACATTAAATTTCGTCCTCCATGATGGAATGTATATAGTCAATAACGCTGGCTTGACCAGCTCTATACATAATTGTGTTTATGTCTTCTTTAGGATGGATAGGTTTCCATCCAAAGTTTTCCTCAAGTCTTACTAGCAGCTTGTCTAACCTTTCGTTGTGAAGCTTAAGAGTATTGAGGGAGATTTGTGTTTGCATGTTCAAAGAAGGCTGGCATTCTCGCAGCCTTGGTGTCATTAAATTCTGGTGCTTTGCCTTCATACATAAGTCGATCACTAGCATCGAGCCAAAATTTTTTGCTCAAATATCTATCGGCATGCTCAACTTTTAAAGGTTGCATAATCCAGTTAATGGTTGCTTTTCTAAGTTTGTCTAAGGATTTACTAGGTTCTAGTCCTAACTCAGTACAAACTAAAGAATTTGTAGCGACATGTATCTGTTCATCTCTTGATATATCTGCACTTACAGTTCTTAGACCAGCGTCACCGTTGAATCTGAAGAAAGGTAAGAGAACAAAAAAGATTGCTCTCTCAATTACTAGTGCTTTTAATATTGTGTGATCAGGATGTGAGATCCATGCTTCTTTCAGGCGTAATGCCTCGGCTTCAGCTTTATCATCTACGCCTATTGCGTTAGCTATATATCCAAGTGCGAGATCGTGATTATCTTCATCTTTTATATTTGATTCCAAAAGCTTTCTACTGCTCGCTGGAATCTCAGAGAGTGAATCAGATACAAACGCGCCAACTGGACATTCCATGTTGCGTACTGCGAGAGCACGGTAGATGGTTTCTTCTGCGCCATATTTTAGTCTTCCTTTAGTAGTTTGGACAGGTGTCCATTTCCTTTTTCTATTTAATAATTTGTCGTAGGGGTTCATTGTTGACAGTCACAAGCAATTTCTTCGGGTTTGTTGCTCATTATTTCTGCCAAGTAATCGTCAACTTCTGACTGATCTAATGCAGCGTATGCATCAGACTTATCTTGAGTGTCGCCCATTACTTGTAAAGAATAATAGAGCGAAGTCTGTGGACTCTTAAGCCACTCTTCGATAAATGCCTCATCGTAAGTCACCATATCGCTCCAAGAATTGAAGCTATAGCCATGAAGCAAACCAGTTCTATTTAGCATGATCATAAATTGATCAGCTACTTTTTTATATGTCTCCCATCCAACTTCAGATGCGATTTCAACGTTGCCATATTCCACTCTTTCTACCCCAAATTCACCTGAATCCCTGTCAACAGTTCTTGCTATAGGTGGTGCGATCTCAGGAGTTGCTGTGTAGCCATTGAGATCTCTACTTCTATATGAACAACTTGCAGTAGGAGCTATGGCAAATGCTCTAACCATGTTGTTTTCTCTTGCTACGTTAGCTGCTTCTTGTATGCCGAGAAAAAGTTCACGTGCAGCTAACCCTGCGTATCCTTCATAAGGTTGAGCATCATTAGTTGCTTCAAGTGCCTTACCGAACTCGGCATATGTAATATTGTTATTTGCTAGGAAGTTAGCCAGACCTAAGAATCCGAATCCAACTTGCCTATCGATATCTGACGTAAGATATTCTCCAGACTCGCCAACCCCTGTCCTACTATGGAGCTTGCACAAATCTGACATACCTTCACGCATACCTTGTCGTATGTCGCCGATACGACAGGCTGACATATTAAGGTGCTGTAAGAGGCACGTTCCCCGTGAGGGCAAGTAAACCTCAAGACAGACGTTTGAGAAAATTCTGTTTCCATCTTTATCATATTTTATTTTGTTAAGCCAAATGTCTCCTCTTGCAATTCCTCCAAGTATTGCTTCCTTAACTTCAGGTCTTGTATTAGACCAGTCGTCTCTTCCTCCAATGTCGATGCATCTTTTGACCCATGGGAGTTCCATACGGGGAGCTTCGATAAAAGTAAGAATATCGGGATGTGTAATATCAAGATGAAGAACACACGCGCCATTGCGGTAGGTCCCTCCGCGCCTAAGAATTTCATTTAATGTTGAGTAGATTTTTGCGAAGGACACTGGACCGCTTGCAACAAGCGAGTCAGGTCCTTTATTAGTTGTTGTTCCCGCTGGTCGTAGTTTCGACAGGTGGACTGCGACTCCTGCTCCATATCTGAGAGCATGCGATACAAATCTCCAGCTTGCTTCGAGTCCATTAAGTCCCTCCATTGAGTCTTCGACAACGAAGACGGTACATGATACGGGCAGACGAGAATTTGGGTTATCAATCCATTGTTGGACCCTCCCAGTTCTCGCAATTTTGTTTGGTTCTATGTTCAATTTCATTAGATAAGTAGTGGATTGCTTTTGCTAAATCTTCTATGTCGTTATTTTTATATCCTGCTCTGCATATATATTTAATTACGTTTCCAAGGTGGAATCCGAGTCCTTGATCTCTAATAAAATCCCAAACATCGATAGATCCTCTTTTGTAATACGAGGGTCCGTGGTCGTTGGTGGTGTCGGCCATTTTGCTATAAGTTGTTTGATACAGTTTCCTAAAACAAAAGCTTGTTCTTGTAGAGCTATCATTACGATTGCTATATCTTCTTTCTTTGTCTCAGGTTTTTGAAGCAAGATCTCAAGCTGTCTTAGCTTTAAGTCTTGCTCCATCGTCAATTTTGTAATCGGCGGTGGGGGTCCAGAGGATTGGTTCTTTTTTCTCATGGTCGTAATCGTTAGTAGTTAGTATCCGAGCTAGTTGTGCATTAACTAATGCATCTTTCTCAGTCATGTCTTTCTCTTCAAAGGTTTCGACTACCGCTTTCCACGTGTAACCTTTTTCTTCAAAGATTTTCTCTGCTTTTTTAACTCCTATTCCGGGTACTCCTGAGTATCCGTCTGTGTTATCCCCTGCCATAGTTTGTATGAGATGCCATCTAGCACCTTCTTCTGGTGTGATAGTTACTCTTTCTTTAAAGTCATATAATTCACCGGGAATCTGTCTCATATCTTTATCTGGAGAGACTAATAAATTTCCGGGGTACTTAGTAGCGTAAATACCCATGGTATCGTCAGCTTCTAAAGTATCTTTGACTATTACTTTATAGTTAAGCTTTAAGTTATTTATGACTCTTTTAAAGCCACAGGGCTTTTTCCTTTGTCGATGACCTTTATATTCCGGTAAAATTTTTTTCCTAAAATTATTAGGGCTTGTAAAGAATAAGATCATGTCATCAAATGATCCAAATTCATCTTTAATCTTTGTTAATTCACGTTCAACACATTTATATGCATCTGTGAAATTAGAAGTTACAACGATTAAATCTTCACCAAAATCTATTTCTGTTTCTGTTGCTGCACAACATTTATAAACAATGTAGTCGCAATCTATTAATAATTTCATAAATTAATGTACTTCTGCCCAGTTAGCTCCAGTTTTTGATTCTGCCGCTATTGGACATCGTAAGTTGTAGTATTCCCCAGCCAGTTTTGCTGATTCTTCTAGTGACCAAGCCACATCCTTAGCTAAGTTAGGTAAGGTTTCAAATTGCAATTCGTCATGAACAAAAGCTAATTGATGAGTGTGTGGACTATAAAATAAGTCATTTTGTATAACCATCCATCGTTTTGCAACGATGCCAGCACTGCATTGGAGGAGATAATTTAATCCTTTGTGAGTGGAATCGACTAAGACTCGTCTTCCGTCAAGTGCCATGAGCCAACCGTTAGCAGCTTTATTTGAAACCGCTGCCAGTAAGTCGGCGAGTCCATCGATTGCAGATACGTAAGCCTTTCTAATCTCTTGTCCTTTTTTACTGGCTTTCGCGGGTTGTAAAGAGTTATCATAACTCAGTCCTAATTTAAGGTTTCCGGCTCCATAAAGAAAGGCATAAGTGACAGTCTTAACTTGTCGCCGTGAGATGCCTATTTTATCTGCATTAACTTGATGTATATCATCGTTTAGTAATATGTCGGCGTATCGACCTCCGTCATATCGTCCTAAGTAATGAGCTAACATTCTTAACTCAATACCTGATAGGTCAGCACCTACCATTACATTTCCGGGACTTGCTGTAAATAGTTCTCTAAATTGTGATTCAGCTGGAACTTGAGCTAGGTTTGGTTTTCTATGAGCACATCTAAATGTGTTAGTAGATACCGAGCAATGATGATGTATTCGACTAGCAGTCGTAGATAGCTTGAGCCAAGCGTTCACGCCTTGCGATATCATTCCTAGCTTCTTCTTCAGATCCAAAGCTTTCGCACATAATTTGCAGAAGGGATTGTCTATCTCCTTCAAGGTAATCTCGTCTATAATTAGTTTCCCAGTCGTTGTAGTCTGGGTTAACGTAATGTCCAGACGGTTCGTCAGAATCCATGCTATGTGATCTCTTGAAGTTGGGTTAAATTCTATTAATCGTTGTGATTCAGCTCCTTCGATATATCCTGTGGATGAGTTATTTCGTTTAGGAGTGAACATCTTTCCTCCAACGAAAGGGAATTGTTGTCGAAGTATTCCAATAGTTTCTTCCATCTCTCCTCGGAGATGTGACTCAAGTTGCTGAGCTTTTGATTCATCAAAGTACCATCCATGTATTTCTTGTTCAGTTAAAATTTCTGCGACTCGGTGTTCTAACCCACACGAGTCAGGTAAGGGCGGAAGTGCTCGCATAATTTAGTTGTTACTTGTACGTCTTGTACGCAATAATCTTGCATTTCTTGTGACCATTCTTTCCAGTCACTGGTTTTTCCAAATTCACCTTTATATTCACCTAACCTATATCCATAAGCTTCTAAGCTATGCCTTCCATATAGTTGTAAAGGCATTCTTTCCCATGATCTCTTCTTATCTACCTCCATCATGTTTGGATGATATAAGCGAGATAAGACAAGAGTATCAAGAACATCAGCAGAAGTACTAAAAAAAGGATAAGTTTTCCGAAAAACAGGTAAGTCATAACCAATAATGTTATGCCCAGCAATAACATCAGCCGAACTGAGCCAATGTAAAGCTTCCGTGATCGGTCTGCACTCACCACCTCTATGATTAAATACGGTGGTTTCCTCCGTTTCGGAGTCGTAGATGGCGATACAATGTATCTCAGATACGTCATGTAATAGTCCGTTAGTTTCGCAATCAAATACGAGCATTTGTTTTACCGACATAGGTTTTGTCCTTAAACTTTGCCTTCTTCTTTGCTTGTTTACTAGGTGGGTTTGGTTTTTTCAGTTTGTCCAGCTCAGAAGTCTGTGTTGGGACTGAAAACTGTGTTCGTAGTTTCATTAAATTTACAGGTGGTTTTATCGTATTTCAGTTCTGCCGCGACACCTGTCTCTCCTGAATATCTGTTCTTTAAAACTCTTAAAGTTGATACATCATCAGGATTTTGTTGATCTCGTTCTAAAGCTAAAACGGTATCGCTTAACTGAGAAATTGAGGCAGATCCTCTAAGTTGTCCAATAGAAACTCGTTGACCATCCTCATGGGCTTTATCGTTTTGCGCTCGTCTTAGATGGGAAACTAAAAATAATTTAATTCCTGTACGTTCAACCAGACTTCTTAAATTAGTCATGGTTTGATCTATCATTCTTCTCTCATCTCCATCTAATCCTGACATCAGGATACTGAGGTGATCAAGAAAAATTACTTTTATATCTAAGCCCAGAGCCATATACTCAATACGACTGTAGATAATATCCGAAGATAAGCTACCAAAATGGTCGTATAAAAAAAGGTTCCAACCAGAGATAGTGGTATCGTAAGCATCTTTTAAGGTGGAATAATCATGTTCGCCAAGATGCAGAGCCTTTCCTACAGCTACGGACATAAGTCCTAGAGCTGTTCGCCTGTTAGATTCCTCTAATGCTATGTAGCCAACCTTGACTCCTTCTTGGAGAAGTTCAGTAGCTAATTGTCTACAAAAAGTACTCTTACCTTGACCTGTACCGGCAGTTATAGTAGTCAGTTCACCGTATCTAATACCGTGAGTCATTGACTGCAACCCTGCTAAGTTGTATTTATGATCGCAAGGAGGACTAGGTGTTGTAACTACTTCTAATAAAGTTTTACAGTCAACTATTCCATCCGGTTGATAAGTCTTCGCATCCCATATAGCACGCCTGATAGCTTCCGCATCATTGGCTTGGAGCGCATCTGACGCATCTTTGTATTGCTCCAAACGCGCAATTTTGACCTTACCTGTTGGTAAGATGGATGCCGCCTGTTCAACAGCTCTTCTTCCGGCATCGTCATTGTCGAAGAATAATACAATTTCCTCATATCCTTGTAATAGAGGTATTTGTTTTTGAATGTCCTTTTTGGCTGACGCTGCCCCATGTGGTAACGAAACCATCGGCCAGTTAGGCATCGCTTCATAACAGCTCGCAGCATCTAATTCTCCTTCAGTAATAACAATACGTTTTCCTTTGTTAGGGAAAAGATGCTGACCAAATAACGTGTCAGTAGGGATTCCTTCATATTTAAATTGTTTTAACTTATCTTTTGTTTTGAATCCTGCAATGCGTCCAGAGCTGTCGAAATAAGGGAATCGTAAGTGTGTCTCGTCTCTGTAGATTTTGTAGAACTGGCAGGTTTGTTCGCTAAGTTTTCGTTTATGCAACCTTTGGGCTGATCCTTTGAAATTAACATTTGTTTGCATTTGATGAGTGTGTTTATCACCATCTCCAGCTGTATGTTTTTGACAACTAAAACAGTAAGTATGCCCATCAGTATATGTAGCGAGTGCATCTGATGAGCCACAATCTGGACATGGTTCGTGTTTTATAAATTCGCTTTCAGTCATGTAAGCCAATCAACTGGTATGGCGTGAAAAGCACACCAAAGTATTCCATATCTTTTGCACCATTGTGCGTAGGTTGTCTTTGATTTTTTACTAATTTTTTTATAAGGGTCTTGAAAGACCATTCTTAAATCTATTTGTGGATTATCTTGAATTACCTGTCTAATTTTACGTCTATCGTCAGGTCGCCAAAAGCCTTTAGTCTCTAGACATACTCCATTGGGTAGAACAAAGTCAGGCGTGTACTTATGAGTAATGGTATAAGGAAAACTTTTACCTTCGTACTCATAGTTCACACCTAATTCACATAAAAGATCAGAGACTTTTTCCTCTAATCCTGATTTGAACATTAGAAGTCGTCATCAACCTCTACTTGCTCAGCAGGAGTTACATTTGGATCATCAGCTTTAAAGCCTTGTGTCTTACCAAACAACTCTGCTACACCAGTTTCGTCCATGTCTCCTGTATCCACACCAGCACCGGTTTGAACGCTGACGATTTGTACACCTGATAGCTTAAGGCTAGTGCCAAAGGTAACGCCATCACGCAGTATGTAAGGCTTTTGAGTAAAGCCAAGCTTGACCTTTGATCCTTCATATACTGGAGTATCTATATTAGTTATCGGAGTACCTTCTGTATCAACAACAGGAGGTCTTTTATCTTCAGCCCAAGAGAATTTAATAATATATTTCCCTTCAGCTACTTCTTCCCAAGGCTCAGGTCTACATGTAGATCGCTTTGGATTCTTCAGCTTTGACTCTGCCCATTTAAGACAGTCAACTCTCTCTTCTTCAAGCGCGTCAATTACCTCACTTCCGACAACAGCCTTAAGTGAATAACCAAACTTGCTTGGTCTTAATATCGCCTGATAACCTTCAAGGGTTACAGGATCTTTAGTTACGTGTATGTTTCTCATTAACAGAAAAAATAAGTGGATTCAATTACCTCGGACGGTTGAAGGTCCCCGATAATCGGTGGTTCAGACTCAGCTCCAATAGCTTGGGCAAAGTCTCTTAAAAAGTCATGCTCTGCAAATAGGTGCATGTAAGTATCCCTAACCAATGTGGATAGGTAAGTCATATCTGTAGCTCTACATAAAACTGAATCATGTATAAGACTAATAGGTGCATCAAACTTAGTTGCACTTAAATGTAGTAATGAAGCGTCTAAAGAGTGAATGAGATTAGGAGCAGTCGCATTTTTGTGATGCAATAAGTCAACCCCTTTATCTTGATCTGTACCTACTCTTAAATTTGTAGTACCAAATAACTGTAATTCTATCCTCTTCCAATCTTGCTTCATCAATTTCTGGGTAACTCTAAAATTAGAAGGAGTAACCCAAACTAATTCCTTAGCTCCGTCTTTTATGACCTTACTTACTTCTTGCTCTATCCAGCGCATAACCTTCATAGGTCCGGGAACTACTGCCTCCATGGCATCCCTGACCGCTTGAACTATTTGCGTTAGTTCATCTTTCTCGACCTCAATATCTATATCTTTAAAAGCGTCTCTTATATACTGCCTATTACTAAAAGGTTTAGCGTTATAAGGAATTGTCATTACGCACCTCTTGGTTTTCTTTCTATCCCAATGAGGACGTAATCTTTCAGGTATATATTCTCTGCTTTTATCAGCTATAACTTGATATGCATCTTGAGGCTTATCACTTGGTACGACATTGACCAAGCATGCTGTGGACTTATCTCGAGCTAATCCTGCTAGTATCTGTAGACCTGAGCATGTTGCATCGGTTGCCACGGGTATTCCAGTTGTTGTCCTTGTTTTAGCTAAGACAACAGAATAGTATTCCTCACATGCGGCAAGGAACTGGAATGGTTCATCAGCGACTTCCCAATCTCCAATATTATCTAATGGATCTTGAGCCACTCTTTTAATTAACTCTATATTCTCACTACTATTCGGCCACTTCAATCGTTCTTCCATGGTGGCTTTATCAAGACCATAAGTTGTAGCTACTTGAAAAGCTAACCACTTCTCAGCGTCTCCCTCTACCGTTGCTTCTTCAGCAAATCGAATCAGACTTTTTCCAAAGTCAGTATCTTGAGGTGTGAGAAAGCTAGGTATAGGGTAAGCACGTCCGCGATAATCAAAACTCCAAGGTATGTAGAAATCCTTACCTTCAAACTCTCTGACACAATTCATTGTCATCCTAGTTCGACAAGATATTCTCCATTCATTAGCGTTCTTATTATGTACTAATGCTTTCGCCTTCTTCCACTCCTTCCTTGCCTCCTTGTTTGTATCTATATCAAACGGCTTAGGAGGAATGGGATGATTGATAACAGGACGGAATTTACCAACTTCAATCTCTCGTTCTTCTAACTCCTTGGCTACTCCCACTATAAATGGGTTCAAGGTGTATCGAACCTTCTGAATCTTATTCAGGAACTGATAGGTAGTTTTCCCCTGTATAGGTAACGGTACCCCTCTTCTTACCATTTCATGGCAGTTAGTTAACTGATTTAAGTAGTAACCACCATCGCTTGTGTTGCTCCAATCTCTTGGTTCAAT
>VTLG01015111.1_pt1 | contig 16367 bp, 26 predicted proteins | sample 4694571 | NCBI WGS metagenome assembly VTLG01 (sample SAMN12604809, study PRJNA352737) | marine metagenome | biome: ENVO:00000447; feature: ENVO:00000209|ENVO:00000569|ENVO:01000036; material: ENVO:00002151; isolation source: viral sequences binned using virsorter ...
CAAACGAAGCTATTTTTGCTTTACCAACTGATAATAGTTCTGCACATTTTTTAGCACATTCTTGACCTGCATCATCTTGGTCAAAAAAGAAAATTACAGATTCATAACTTTCAATAAATTCTAACTGTTTCTTTAACGACTTAACTGCCCCGTTAACGCCATTAGGTATTCCAACAACTGCATATTTGTGATTAAATAATTGAGATAAACTACAAGTGTCTATTTCTCCCTCACAAACGCATAAAATTTTACCACCACCATTCCACAGATTTTGTCCGTACAAAGTAGCTTGGTTTATATCTCCAAGTGTTTTAAATTGTTTATCTTTGTATCTTAATTTTTGAAATACAGGTCGTTTCTTTTTATCGTAGTATGTTGCTACTTGAACAGGCTCATTATTAACTTGTGCAACTTTGTAATCCCATTTCGTACAGGTTTCCAAAGTAAGTTTTCTTTTTGGTAAACTAATCGCTTCGCCTTGTAGTAAATCTCCCCGAGTATTGCTTGTAGCCACCATATTATTATCAATCCCCCTAGTAGTAGTATTGCAAACGAAACAAAAAGTGTGACCGTCAGAGTAGAGAGCCATTCCGTCACTAGATGAACAAGTCGTACACGGTAAGTGTTTAACAAACTCACTATCATTAGTCGTCATATCCCGCCTGTCTTCCTGCGTTTAGGCGATCTTTTTCCATCTTTTCAAATTTATTATTTGCTTCAGATAATTTTCTCTGCAACACTCCGTTTAATTTTTGGTGTGCATCATTAACATCATTAACGCTTCTAATGTGAGAGTATAAAGCACGATTTTTATTTACCATATTTGTTAGCTTTGTTTCTAACAAAAGTATTCTGTCGTCTTTTTCTTTTACTATTTTATTCCATTCTTCTGTTGATCTTTGTATTTTCATAATCCTTCCTTGTTATCCAATCAGTAGGTATAACTTTATCAGCAAATACAAATCCGTGTTTAAGACACCAATCAGCATAACTTGTTTTAGAACCTTTATAAATTTTATTTCTAGAATTTCCAAAAATAAATCTTATGTCTAATTTTGGGTTTTGCTCTTTTACTAATAAATGTTTTTTCCTATCTTCTCTTTTAAAAAAACCTTTTATTTCTATAAGTATACCATTTTCTAATTCTATATCAGGGGTATACTTATGTTTCGTGGCGGGCTTAAAGTAATTTATAACACGTTGTTCATACTTAAATCTAACATTACGTTGTTTTAAGTTATTAATAACGTTTTCTTCAAGCCCACTACGATAACTAGAAGTCCGCTTCTTGCGAAACGGGTTCTTCTTTTTTCCGTTTAGGTACATTGGAAACTTTCTCTGCACTAAAACCATAATCATAATCAGAAGTTTTTTCTTCTCCATTTGATTTTGGTTTCTCTGCAACAACTTCAATTAATTGTACGGCTTTCATTCTTAAAGTTACGCCAACTCCTTGTAAGTTATTGTGCCAAGACACAGCTTGAAAGGCGATCTTCATTTTACTGCCACTATACACGGGTTGTTCCTGTGCAATAGTTTTGTCGGCATTTAAAATCTTCGGTCTTTGCTCGAAGTCAGTTCCGTCTCTCATTGTTACCTTGTTTTTCAGTTTAAATTTAAACTCAATACCACCACTCTTTAAAACTTTGTATTGGTTGTGTGCTGATCGCTTGTCAGTATTTTCTTTTTGCTGACGTGCTTTCAACGTTTCCTCATAAAGTTTTATAATTGGTTTAGCATCTTCATCGTTTAAAACTAACTTAACTGAAAATACTCCTGCTTTTTCAAATTGCGTATCTGCCTTAAAAATGTAAGGATAATTTGCAACTCCAACAGGTGTCGTATGTATTTGCTTTTCGTTTATCATATGTGTTTTACCTCCAAGAGAACCCCAAAGTTTGTAGTCCTTGTGAATTATCTACAGATACAACCATAAAAATCTCCACTTCCATCATTCATAACGTGTCTATTAACAAACTCGTTAAACGTGGTAAGTTTTAATCTTATTATATCGCATAGATCAAAACAATCTACTTTACTAAAGAGTTCGATTTGCTTCATCATTTCTTTTGTCACTTTGACAAGAGAATATATACCATCGTCTAGTATAATTAGTTCCATTCTTGCACTTTTGGCATATCGGACGTTGATCGCCACTCATAATAATTATCTTTTGTATTTTTAATTACAGAGATTGATAAGTCTTCAACTTTTGTAGGATATACATAACCATAAACATCTTTATCAATTTCTTCTAGTTTATACCCCGCACCAAGTTCAATACGATTTGCTGTTCTAAAATCATTTTGGTCAACATCATAAAGTTCTCCTTTTATAGAAAATTTAGAAGTCTTATCTCTAAATATAAATGGATACCAAAATCCTGTCATTCTAAAACCTTTTTGTTTTGTAATGTAATCTCCTATCCTTAAACTTCTAGATAGTACGTGATTTAATCCATATCCTCTTTTTAATGTACCATATACAAATAGTTTCATCTTCTGTCCTTTCTATTAACTAAAAAAATATTTAGACTTCGCAATCTCGTTGATGTCTAAATTACCTTGTTGTGGTGGTCTTGTTAAACGAGTTCGTAGCTTTTCTGGAAGCTGGGAGCTCCAGTCGTTGTATAGTCGTTCTAAATAGTCCGTTTTAAATAGGTCTATAACGACTTGTCTAATGATCTGATGTAACTGGTCAACTCGATTAGGATTGGTTGCAAAACTATCGTGTACCATTAACAAATCATTAATAGGATTATCAGCATTTTTACAATACAATGCAACTCCCTGACAAATTGCTCCGTCCAAGCTGTGAACAATGTTCGGGCTACAACTAGAAGAATATTTCCTAGAATCTTTACGATTTAGTTCTCGTCTATATGTTGTATAAACTAATGAACCACTTATTGCTGTCTTAACTTTAAATGGTATTAAATATCTGTAGTCCATTTCTACAGGAAAACCCATAGGTGTAGTCCATTTCATTACCATATTTGCTTGTGCAAACAACTTTGAACAATCTTGAAACCACTTCATTAATTGTGCTTCAAGGTCTATCTCTTGTTCCATTTTATCCCAAACAATTTTAGCTAACCAACGACAATCACTAAACCCGTCATCTGCTAAAACTTTTTTATCGGGATTAAATTCTATTATACTTTTATATTCATCAAAAATTTGTTGACGTGCACCATAAGGTTTTAACGAGTACACATAGGTCATAATATTTCGCTTCACAATCTTCCTTGTAATACCAAATTGCAACCAACGATTAGCTTCTCGTGATCCCTCTTGTGCTTTTCTTTCAACTTCTGCTTTTACCTTTTCTGCAACTGCCGAGTAAATGTCTTGTGGTTCTGTACTCGGTAAGACGTTCACTTTTCTTGCGGTGTTTTCGTCTCTCATTAAAATAGAAAGCACCTGCAATCCTGAACAGGTTGCGTCCATAGACACAGGTAAATTACAGGAGTAGCCCAGCCCTTCTTTTTTAAGTCGTTTAAGGTGCATACAGGTATTAAGAAATTCCATAGGTTTATCTGCGAAGTTCCAACCTTTGTTGTCCAAAGGTGCATCAGCGTAGCTAATAAACTCGTCTAATTTATCTTCTGTAAATTTATATCGTTCTTTATAAGAAACTTTATCATTACCCCAAGTGTTTGAGGCGTGAACATATAACCAATACTTTCCTACCTCGTTAAGTGGTTCAGAGTTTGCAAAGGTAATTAACGACTTAATCTTTTGATCCGTTTGGTAGGTGATGGTAGTTCCCATACAATACAATCTACCTCGTTTATCAGCAAAGATGGCAAAGTATATTCTTTCAAATTCTAAATACTCTATCGCAAGGTCTATTGCTACAAGTGTATTTAATACTTTTGATGAACGTGCAATCTCATCATTATATACTCTATTTAAATCACGTTTATATTTTATTCTTAATTCTAATATTTCATCAACTTTTGGGTCACGATAAATACCTTTTGGTTTACCTTTTTCATCTAATAAACTTTCTCTATCGGGAAACTTACCCAACCTTAAATTATTGTCCCATATATTTTTAAACACATCAAACATATCTTTATCAATTTTAAATGGTACAGATTGTAAATGATTAACTGCATCATAAAAATCTTTTAGTTTCTCGTTATCTAACGTATGTAAATAAGTATAATCGTGAGTTTTAATTAAAGGTGCTTTAGCTAAATACTCGTTATGAAAACCACCATTGAAAGGAGTAGAGTATGGTTTAGGTGGCACGACCATAGCTTTATAATATGGTGTAAGTACACTACATTGAAACGAGTTATCTTTAATTTTTTGTTCTACTTCTGGCTTCAAGACTAAATAGTTAACTGTTTTATCTTTACGTTCTCTAACGGGTTTCAACTGACACAAGCCTGTGCTTTTGATACACAAGTCAACTAATTTAAGTCCAACTAATGCTTGTTTTCTTATGTCCCATTTATCAACTTCAACCTTGTACTTGTTCAGGGTATGTGCAAAAACTCGTTTACGATGTTTGACATTACTTGTTCTTTTAATCAAATCCCTTAACACGACTGTGTGAAGGTGAGGTTCTTTAGCTTTAAATATTAAGTTCTGAAGTTCAACTTCAATCATACTTCCTATTTGTAGTGCTGTTTGGGCTAATGTTTTATGTGACGCAATACAATCAATAATTATTTTTAATGTGATAAGTGCAATCTTCTTTGGGTCATTCAAATCTTTTAATGGTTCACTTGCCGTATGTCTTCGTCCCGCAACTTTATATTGTGACTTAATAAATATTTCTACACGTTCTGCTAAAGGTACTAATAATTGTTTTTGAACATAAACAAATGGTGGTGTCACACTATTACGACCTTTACTTTGGTTTTTCTTTTCGGCTTTATCATAACGATCTTTACCGAGTTTAATCCAATTACCCTCTCGTATCTGTTCTAAATCGTGTAGTTCTTTAGTCATATATTTTTTTTAATTTATCTTTTAAATCATCTTTAGATGGGTGGTTATATCTTTGTGTCATTCGTATTTCTTTATGTCCAACTATTTTTGAAACAACTTCGATACCAATACCTTTCTTTAATAAACGAGTTATACAAGTATGTCTTAACGAGTGCATCACAAAGTCTTTCTCGTGTGCTAAACCAAGTTTCTTTCTAACCATTCGCCAAGAGTGTTCAACTGCGTTTATATTCTGTGGAAATGGTCTAGGCAAGTTTCTTCTTCGTTGTAAAATAGACTTTACTTCATTAAATATAGGTACAAATCTATCGTCCCCTGTCTTTGTATCAACTAAATGTAAAAACCCGTCATCTCGTACGTTGTCCCAAGTTAAGCTCAACAACTCACTAACTCGGCAACCCGTTAAGATAAGACAATGCCAAAGGTCAGCTTCGTCATCTCTGTAAGTAGATCGTGCTGTGTTCAGGAGTTTATCCTGAAGTTCATTACTAATTACAAACTCTCTTTGATTGTTTTCTCTTTCGTATTCTATTAATGGTAATCCCCACTTAAAACTAAAACCTTTTACACCTCTTGCCCAAGTGCAAAGTTTTGAGAGTGCCGCTAACTTTCTATTTATAGTTCCGTTCTTGTACTCTAATGTTGACCGACAATGATGTTTAAAGTTCCTTACATCTTCCGTTGCTAAATGATTTAATAAACTTTCGTGTCCGTAATACTTTTCAAATACTTGTGCGTTTTTAATTGAACCCTTACCATTCTTGTGGTTAGTCCATTCTCTATCTGATACTTGATTTATAGCTTGTCTTATAGTTATCTTTGTGTTGACCATAGTGCCCTACCTACCTTTATAAAAGGTCTATATTTTATTACAACTACAAAGTCAAATGATTTTCTAGTTTGCAATCGCTACTAATATAAGCTAGTTTGCAATCGCAACTTATGATAGTGAATTTTTAAAAAACCCAAAATGGACACTTTTTTAGAATTATTCTAAAGTAGCAAAATATGAGTTTTATTTTTAGACACCCGAGTTTTTACAAAAAATTAAAAGCAAAAAACAAAATTGTCAAAACTGACGAAATTGCCGAAACTGACGAAATTGCCGAAAGTGTTAACTCGTTTAATCAACCGAGTTCAACAACAACTGATACAACATCTAGTACAGCAACAACCAAAACAAAACGAGTTAAAAAAACATAACGAGTTAATTTCTAAATAGGACGACTAAAACTCAAAACCCGTTATAGAGTATTATTTTATGTGTATCTGTTGTTGTTTGCTGTATGCTACACAGCACAAACCAGTTTTAATAATTTTCAATGTTTTAAAACGGGTTAATTTTCGGGGGTGTGTAGGTATGGAAACACCCTCAAATCTCAATGTGTGTTGCTCTATGGAAGACTTTTTTTATTAAAAAACCTCAAAAATGAGATAACGAGTTAAATAATCTATTCGGCAGTAATTCCTGAACGGGTAAAAATTTTTGTTATTATTGAGTATTTTTTAACGAGTGTATTATTTGAAATGCCGAGTAATTTAACAAACTCGTTATGATAGCAAATAAATATAAACATTAATTAATAGTTTTGTTTCTAATGGTAGCCACCCAGCACAAAATAACAAACTCGTTAAGCTGTTTTAGATAACAGCAACAAACCAACAATTATTGAAACAACAGAAATTAGAGCCATTAAACCAAAATCATTAATTGATATAAAAAATAAAATCATACCAATAAAGAATAAACCAAAACAAAATAAACTAGATAATTTTTTCATAAATAAAGCCCTTTAAAAAAGCCCGTTTATTGAATTAAAAGAGGTCAAATCAAAAAACCCAATAAACGAGCCGTTAACGTGATGTGTTGTAAATATACCACATATATGTGATAAAAATGCAACAGCACCTATATAATGGGTTTTTAAAATATTTCAATATTAATTAGTTATTTTTTTAAAAAATTTTGATATAAATAAAGCAAATCAAATAACTAAAAAAGAGGTCAATAATGTCTAATAAAAAATACGTCTTAATTAATAAGATAGATGTTTCGTATCGTTCTATTGAAGATTTAGACAATCAATATGACGTGATGTTTAATATTTTAAATTCTTTTGATGAAAAGAAATTAAAAGAGATTTTAAAATACACAAACAAAGTTAAAAAAAATCAACATAAACAAAGGGGTCAATAATGTGTTTAATAATACAAGGTAAGCCAAAACATTTTACAAAAGAAATAATTAGAAAAGCATTTAACGGAAACCCACACGGGTTTGGTTTGATGTATTTATGTAAAGATACAAACCGAGTTATTACTAAAAAATTCTTTACTAAAAAAATAAATAAAATTCTAAAAACTTGTAAAGAGCATTTTAAAAAAGCTGATGAAATTGCTTTACATTTTAGAATTACAACAAACGGAAACACTAACAATAAAAATTGCCACCCGTTTCAAGTTCTTAATAATGATAATGACCGAGCCGATTTATTTTTAATGCACAATAGCCCGAAATTGCCAAGTCCATTATTAACAAATCAAATGAGTGATACTTATTATTTTAGTAAAATTATATTAAGACCGATTGTTAAAAGTTTTTATAAATTACTAGATAATGAAAAATTTATCAGTTGCATTGAAACTATTGCACAAGCCGAAACTGATAGCCGTATTTTATTATTAGATAATTTTACAAAATCATTTCAATTTTTAGGAAATTGGAACGAGCATAAAAATTTAAAATATTCTAATAGTTCTTTAATTCCATACACACCACCAAAAAAAGATTATTATAATTATGGTTATGGTTATAGTTCTAATAGTGGTAATTATAAATCAATTCCAAAAATATCAGTTCAAGAAAAACCCGTTTATGATAGTGAGTTTTGGAACGAGCATAATTCGGACACAACAACACCAAAAGATTTAAGCGATTTAAACGGGTTAGTTCAAACAATGGATAAATCGGAAATTAAATTACTTTGTGATGAACGACCCGAATTAATTGCTGATTATATTTTAGCCGTTTATTCGGGTTATGATTTAACAGATGAAAAAGATTGTGAATTATATTTTGATGAAACAAAACAACAAAATATTTTTGATGATACAAAACCATACGGAAACACAACAACAACAAAAAAAGGGGTCAACAATGCCAAATAGAAAAAAGAGAAAAGTTTATCAATTCAAACAATTTGATAACTTGTTAACGAGTTCAAATATATTTAACACGTTAAAAAAATTCCGTGAGAAAAAACAAGTTTCAATTTGGAAACAATTTAACTCGTTTGATTTATCAACAACGGAACAGATATTAAATCAAATTTGTTTTAATCATATTAATTTAGATAAAGTTAAAAATGTAAATTTAGAAAATACAGATTTAACAAAAGAATCTTTTAATGATGAAACAAGTTTGTTTTTTATTAATTTAGATAAATATATAAATACTATTTTAATTAATAGTTTTATTAAAAATATTTATTATCAATTAAGAACAGATAACGTTTTAAACTCTAATGTTAAATCTCAAATATGGATACACTTACGAGATTATTTCGGTTTGGAAACACAAACAATAAATCATAGACTACATTTAGATTTTTTTGCTTTGTATAATAGAGTAGATAATCAATCAGCATTAATTCAAAATTTTGGAAGTTATGTAGTTAAAAAATGCCGTCATAATTCTGTTTTTAAAAGAGTTTATCAAAACACAATAAAAGCATTTCAAAACCTTCTTGATTATTTAGATTGGGATTTAATCGAAAAAAATAAAATATTCCAATGTTCTATAACGGGTTTATTTTATAGGTTTGGGAACGTAAGTTCTTTTTATCGAGATGTACCAATGGATAATTTGATTTCGGTTATGTCAAAATATAATTTAGCTTTTAATTCTTTTTATTTACATAATCATAACGAGTTATTTATTTCTAATTATTATGCTCGTAATAACTACAATGCAAATTTGGGGTATGATAGTAAAGATTTACAAGAACGATATATTAAAGCTGAATATATGAGTAGTAAAAAGACTATTGTTTTTAATGTTGATGAAAAAACAAAAGAGCAATTTCCGAGTGTAAATCTAACAACAAATAATAACCGATTGCGTGAATATACTTTTAAAGTAGTCGAAAAATTACCTTATGCACAAATGCCGTATGAAAAAGACAAAAACAAAAATCTTTATCTTGGTGTTGAATTAGAGGTTAACAAGTCAAATAGATGTCCGAGAAATATTGTTAAAAGATTAGAGGAAGATATTTTGTCGGGTACGGCTATTTGTAAGTCGGACGGCTCGTTAGGTCAAAACGGATTAGAATTAAATATCGTTCCAATGACTTTGGACTATGCAAAACAAACTGATTATTGGTTTAAGTTTGAAAAAAACGTAAAAGATTATTTGTATAGTTATAAAGATAAAAAAACGGGTGTTCACGTTCATATTCCAAAACATTTATTAACTAAATTTCAGCAAGGGTTATTAGGTGTGTTTTTAAATTATGAGCCGAATTTTAAATATCTTTGTGAGATTGCGGGTCGTGATTTGGCTAATGACACGTCTTATTCTCGGGTGGTGTTCGGTAAAAAATTAAAGTTCTATACAAAAGCAATTACTGACCGATATGAAATATTAAATAATTGTAATGAACACACTTTGGAATTTAGATTATTTAAAGGCAATATTTCAGCGACTACAATGTATCGTTATTTAGAGTTCGTTCACGGGTTAACTACTTATGCACGTTCAAACTCGTTAAGCTATTCCGATTTAAACTATAAAAAGTTTATTTTGTGGGTAAGTAAAAACAGAGGTGATTATCCCGTGTTAAATCAGTTTCATTTTAGAAACACAAATAATAATAAGTTGTTTCGTAAAGTGGAAAGTTTTAACGTTAGATACAAAAAAAGATTTAATAATATTTCTTTTAATGTACCTACTTTAAAACTATCCGAGCCGTTAAGATTTAGACGTGTTCGGGCAATTAGAACGAGGGCAAATATCCCGAGTTCTTTAAATCAACAACAACCAAAAAATGAAAGTGAGGTCAATAATGGATAACAAGTCGAAACCATTAACTTTAAAAGAAAAAGGTTTTGTTCGTAAAAAGACAATAACCTATACAATAACTGAACGAGTTAGACCTTTGAGAAAAAAGTCAAAACAACCCGTTCAATTATCGTTCCCGTTTGTTGACGAGGGCTACCATCAAGAAGTAGATAAAAACTCATATCAACCCGTTAAGAGTTCAACGGAAACAACGGAAACAAAACCAAATATAAAAACAGGTAGCAACCTGTAAATGTTCACGGCTCGTTGTAGATGTCCAAAGTTTACAACGAGCCATAACGAGTTAATTAAAATTTTTTAGTTCGTTCTGGTTTTAATTTCCTAACAATTCCTAACAATTCCTCACACAAAAAAAACAGATACACCCCGACACTTAAAGAAACCACCCACAAAAAAATCAAGCCGTTATAATTTTAAATAAAACGGATTGTATATCCTTATTATTGTTTGTTGTGGTTTGTACGTTTTTAATTTTGTCTTTTTAAAATACAATCTACACGTGTATGGGGGTTTTTCGATAGTGAGTGTAACCGAGATACCCTTTCAGATTTTTTCAACAAAACAAAATGAGTTGACAAGATGTTGTAATTGTGCAACACCCGAGTTATTTCGGTCGTTAACTACCTACGCCAATACTAGCTTTTAGCTTAATTTATGCTAAATGTGGTAGTCAGGACTACCTGCACTACTAAATCTAGTTCTCCAACGTGTACCTAATGAGATAACACTATGATATTATCTAATAGATATAATACTACAACTAATACTATAGATATAATACTATAGTTAATACTAATCAGAGTAATCGTAGTAGTTGTATTAGCCCGTGCTTGTCTTTAAAACCATCGGTCTTTTGTTTGGCTATGTCCAAAAGTTCCTTCTAGAAACTTCTCCAAGTCTTGCTTCAATAATTGTTCTCTATGATCTTGAAGTTGGTTCTCGCTGTCTATAGCCATTTGTTCTACCCAATAGGCAACAGCGATTGCAAGAGCATCAAGTCGGTCATCGTTTCTTAATGATCCTCGATCTTTTGTTATCCTAGTTAACTGATAGAATAATTGGTAGTTAGGGTCAGTTGTGTCAAAATCTTGACGTATTAACTGCGGACTAACAACCAACCTATGTTGGTTCATTACAGGTTCTAACGTATCAATGATACGAAGTTCCTTTTGTTTGGTATGATTAACTTCTTCTATAGTCACAGGATAATACCTTTGGACTACAGGTTTTAATAGTTGTGTAAACATACCATCACCAAAGTTACTCTCAACGATAATCATATTAACTTTAGTGTCTCTAGCTAGTGTTGCAATCTTCGTTAGATTGCTTTCTGTATACCCACCACTTAACCCCGTGCAGTTCTGCACAAATAGATTACCACCTAGCTGTTTGACTATGGCAATCGCCAATTCATCTTGACCACGACCCGCAGGATCAATAGACATTACAGAACCTTTGTAATCTCCAAAGTCTTCGGATTTAAACATAGGTTTATAATACTTATCTCCTGTAAAACCTACGCTTGGTAAATCTTCACAAATGTATTCGGGACTACCCGCCCAAGCTAACTTGACGGGAGCTACATCATTATTAATGTCCATTACTACTAAATCACTTAATTTAAGTGGGTATCTTTCTTTATCTGATAAAGTAGTATCAAGCATAAACTGAAGGGCAAAGCCACTTCGTCCATAACTTGCTTCTCTTTCTTTGAGCTCTAAATCATCAAACCTTTCGGGATCAATAGGTTCTAGCTCTCCAAACTTACCTTCTTTAATAAAAGGTGCTAGTTTGTTTTCATATCTGTATGCTTTTAGTTTTTCAGGATTTCTAGCTGTCCATATTCTAGTCTCATATCCTCTAGTCGGTAAGTCATTATAAACTGACATATCCGATTGTGGTGTACCTAAAAATATAATCTTACCATTAGGAGATAACACAGCTTCAAACTCTTTAACGTTATCTGTAAGTTTATCTCTCATACTTTGAGTTAAACTATTGTTTAAACTTTCGCAGTCATCAGAAATAATATAATCTGCTCTACTACCTGTTAGTTGTCCTGTAATTCCTACGGACTTAACAGATGGAGAGTGTGCCGCTTTTGCAGGGGCAACATCAAAGGATACATTACTTCCCCTTTGGTCTGATCTTGGTGTTAAGTGCTTTAGTATGTCCATTTCAGTTATTAGTCTTTTTGTAAATGTACTGAAATCATCTGCTCTTGTTTTACTTGCTGATACCACGAGAAATTTTAAGTCGGGGTTTTTCAACAAGTTCCAACATACAAAGGCACTACATATCCAAGACTTACCTACACCTCGAAAGGCTTGTATAACTGCTCGTCTTGGTGCATTCTGTAAATAGTCGGCAATATCAAATTGCACTTTTGTTGGGCTTGGAAGATTTAAATGTTTCCAAGCGATATACAGGAAGTTCCTGAAATCTTGGGTTATCTCTTTCATAATATACCCTTTAAACGCCACTAGAGGCGTGTATATAAGCGTTTATTGCTTTATGTCTCCTTTACCTTGTATTACATCAGAGAGCTTAAATGGGAGCTCCTCTGCAAGTTTCGCCATAGAGTTGTTCTCGGTAGGTACACAATCTATGTTATTATCCTTTAAAAACTGCCTAGCAACGTTAAGATCAGAAGCTTTTACTTCTGGGTCTCTGATTTTTTCTAATAATTTATCAGTTAGTTTGCTGTGCAGTTCTGATAATTTCTTTTCTGTTTCTTTACTCATATTATGTTCCAACTTTTGATTGAGCCATTCTGTGTGCGACTTTGAATGATTTTCCTTTTCGCATTTGATCTTTCATAAAATTCATATGCTTTGTTGAATGATGAACAGAATGTTTTTTAAGTGTGCTCATTTGTTGTTTACTTAATGCTTTTAATTTTTTACTCATAATTTAACATTTCCATTTTCGTAGAGCTAATGCTTTTCTTGTAGGCTTACCATTTTTACGCATAGCTCCTTTTACACCTTTCATACGAGCACAAAAGCTTTTTCTTCTTTTTGCCGCTTTTGATCCTCGTTTTACTTTTCCTGTGACGGGAGCTTTTAGATTATGACCTTTAGCCTTGAAGTATGCTCTACCTTTTGCGGTTAATCCACCAGTAGGGCTTTTGTGTTCTTTTCTCATTAGTCCATACTTGTTATGCTAGTAATTTTTTTCTCACCAGAATATTCATCTACAATAACTGTAGCTTTTACTTTAGCACATTGGTATTTAGCATTTGACGATCTTTCGCTAATTCTTTTCATTTTAAGGCAAGTCGCCATTCGTTGATCTTGTATATATAAATGTTCTTTTAATACAGCAGGTTCTCCCAGAAACATTAATAGACTAATGACTATCTCCATTTCCGTTCTCCCTAACTTTATCTTTTAATTTTTCTATGTCAGTTAATGCTTTTTCTAATTGTTTTTCTAAATGCTGTAGCATTACTTGATTGTGAATGTTTTTGTTTAATAATTCTGTATGTTGATCTGTAGTTTTATATAAATCTTCGATAAGGATAAATTGTTCTTTATCTACGGTAGTCTGTTCACTTGCTTTTAACAAGTCAGCATTCATTAATTCTCTTGAAGTCTCTAGACTTGTTAACCTAGCCGTAATCTCCGTAAATGCAAATATACCTAAACTGACGGCTACGATTATCCCAATCATATTCTTAATTGGCATACTTACTGAAGTGTTTTCAGATACTTTCATAATTACTCACATTGACAACCAAAGTCTTTATGACAAGTAGGACAAAGGTTATCTATGTTTATTTCTTCGGGTTCAGGAAAAGCTATAGGCATACAATCTTCTATTGCTTTTTCCTGTTTTTCCCAGAATTTTTTAATCCAATTAATAATTGTCTTCATTATTATAATACTACTGCAATAACAAGTAGCACTCCTAAAACAACTACGGCTTTTTTATGAAATAACCAAAAGTGTTCTAGATTACGTTTCATTTGTTCCATATATCCCCCTATTTCTTTTTAACTAAATCTGTAGCTTTTATTCCATAGATTGCCGCAACAATACTAATCCACAATGAGACTAGCCACCACGGCATCTGTTGTAGCTTCTCAAAATATAAATCTATCTTATTTTGTATTTCTTCATCTTCTGCAAACACAGAATATGCCAAGAGAAACAGAGGGGAGCTGACCGTCAAAAGTACGAACTCGTCCTTCCAGTCTCCCTTCTGGTTCTCAAATACTTTTCCTTGGTACTCGATGTCCCCTCGTTTCATCTTCTCGGCGTGAAGTAGTCTAGCTTCTGATAAAGCTTCTTTTGTTTTTTGTTTATCAGAATATAATTTTGCACCAGTCTTGATGCCCATTGATAATAAATTTAACCACATATTATGATACTCTGTATCTTCCTCTATTTAATTTTTTTGATGTTACTCTTAAATTTGACATAGAGTTATCTCTAGGATTTTTATTTCTATGATCTATGTCTTTACCATCACCTTTTGATACAGCACCTAAACGAGCTAATCTTCTTCTTGCTCTGTTTCTAGATGCTCTATCTAATTTTGACTTTGTAGAACTTTGATATTTTCGATATTCTGCTTTGTAGTTTCTACTACGCATATTTTTTCTTTTTAGGAAAACCTGCTTTCATATTAGCATATGCTTTTTTGCTAATTGTACTTTTAGATTTTGGTCTTGAAGTACCTGCTTTTTTCCTTGCATTTATATTTGCATATAGTCCACGTCTTGCCATTTTATTATACTCCTTCTGTATTAGTTTCTTGACAAATAAATCTAAAATAGATTTTATTTTTATTTACTTCTTCTACACCAATTTTTTCTAATTGTCTTATACTTTCATTGTATCCTCTAACCATACAATCATAATGACTATTTAATATTGCCGCTTCATAAGGTGGCATACATTGTTGTGCTGTTGCAGAACACATAAACATAAATAAAACCAATTTCATTTTTTGTGTTGTCTCCTTTTGTGTTTATTCATAGAAGACCATTTAATTTTACTTTTGTTTGTTGATATAGAAGTCTTTTTAAATTTGCTTCTGGTTTCGTGAACCTCTTTATTTAAGAAGTTAGATTTCTTTTTAGCCATTCCACTTAAAGAATCCGACTAATCCAACTATTAAAGTTCCTAAAAATACAAGCACACTAATTGCACCTTTACCTTTAGATACTTCAGTTCTTAATGATTTAACCTCTTTACTTAACTCTTTAATACTATCTTGAATATGTTTCATTCTTTCAGCACATAATTTTTCGTGTGCAGAAAGTCTTAATCCTGTTGCTTGTTCAACAAACTCTTTGGCAGTAATTTTTTTTCTAGCCATTAGTATTGTAAACTTACACCTCTTATTCTAGCTTCTTTTGAACCATTAGATTGATTAGCAAATTCTATTTTATATTTTAATTGTGTTCCTGCTGTCACTGAAAGGTCATTGACTTTCGCCATTTTAATTCCAGTAGCAAAATCAGGTAAAGCTGTAAGAGTAGCAGTTGAATAGTTTGAACCATTGTCTGCTGATAATTTTAAAATAATATCTGTGTTTAGTGCGTTAGTACCTGCATTGTCTTGATAAGTAATTACTGCACCCATTTTGTTTGTTGATGAAGCTGTGATTGGGTTTCCCTCAAACGAGCCAGTTGCATTAGCAGATAAAGTAGCTACTTTAAAATGTATTGCAGTTTGCCATGGATTACCACTCATAGTACCAGAAATACCTTGTATTTTTACTGCGTTAAAAGCTGTGCTATTACTAAATAATTGTTCTAAACCATTTTGAGGTGCAGAAGCAACTCCACTTGCAGTTTGCCAAGCAAAACTAGAAACTAATTCTGTTGGATAACTACTACCATCATCTGTTGAACCTAAAAATTTATAAGTTCCACAATTTGATGTGCTGTCGTTATACATTCTAAAACCAACAATTACTTTTGATGAACCAAATCTTATTGTAATGTTATCCGAACTCGTAATTGAGTGACCTGAATTATCATACCAACCAGTTGAGGAACTTCCTGTTGAATAAGAGCCATTTACCCAGTTAGATAATTGACCCCCAGTCATTGTATAACCACCCTCAGCTAAAGTGTATGTGCTTGAATAATCTCCAGTTTCATACGCACCTGAACCTAAAACTATTGTGCCTATAAATTCATCACTAGACCTTGAACAATTAGTCAGATTAGAAATAGCCGAGCTGTCTTGAAATACATCAAAGGAAGCCGAGTTAGTATTTGAAGCGTTAAGATTTTCTTGTGTGTGTACTCTTAATCCTAATGTAGAAATATCATTGACAATCTTGTTATCATCAAAAGA
>VTLG01016837.1_pt1 | contig 16367 bp, 19 predicted proteins | sample 4694571 | NCBI WGS metagenome assembly VTLG01 (sample SAMN12604809, study PRJNA352737) | marine metagenome | biome: ENVO:00000447; feature: ENVO:00000209|ENVO:00000569|ENVO:01000036; material: ENVO:00002151; isolation source: viral sequences binned using virsorter ...
GCAACACACGCTCTCGCACTTTGTCGTGAATACACACATCGATATGAAAAAACTCACAAGGCACAACCGTTGATTGAATATCTTTTCAATCGTGAGCCACTAAATATCAAAGAGGGTGGACTTACAAAGTTCGCCGTTGCAATGCCGGATCAGTATAAGGTAGAATGCTCCGTCGAGTCTTATCGAAACTATTACAGAGGAGAAAAGGCTTACTTTGCAAAATGGAAGAATCGTGAAACACCATCTTGGTGGGAGTAAGAATGGATAAAGAAAAAAGTGTTTTGGTGACGGGTGGTGCAGGCTACATTGGTAGTCATGTTGTTTTGGCTTGTCTTGATGCAGGATACCGAGTTGTCGTTATCGACCGCGACGAAAAGGCATGTAAGCATTTACAAAAGTGTTTGAGCCGACGAAAAAAACTCAAAGTCTTCAATGCAGATATTGGAAACGATGTCTATCTTGATGGGATTTTTTCGAATGAAAATGTTGGTGCGATCATGCACTTGGCTGCTGATATTTCTGTGCCAGAATCGATAGACAATCCAGTAAAATATTACTTTAACAACACATCAAAAAGCATTAAGTTACTTGAAGCCGCAAGAAGACATGGTGTAAACAACTTTATCTTTTCTTGTACCGCTGCCGTATATGGTGAGCCATCGAAAGATGTTGCGGCATCAATTCCAGAAACACAGCCGTGTAGACCGATCAATGCCTACGGCGAATCGAAGTTGATGTTTGAAACTATCTTGAGGCGATATCAAAAGGCAAATCCAAGTTTCAAATATGCCTCATTGCGTTATTTCAATGTCGCAGGAAATGATATCGGCAATCGAGTCCAAGATATCAACTGGAAGAAAAAAGAAAACATCGTTCCTAAAATTTTAAAAAATGTTTTAGATGGTAAAAACTCATTCACCGTTTTTGGAGTTGATTACAAAACGGAGGATGGATCTTGCATCCGAGATTATATCCATCCGTCCGATCTTGCAAACGCACATGTCACATGTTTGAAAAATGAAGTGTGTGGTGTTTTCAACTTGGGGTCAAAAAAAGGTTACTCTGTTTGGGATGTGGTGCATGAATGTATCACGGTCGTGGGGGAAGAGATGGAAGTCACACACGGAAATAGAAGAAAGGGCGATCCGGCAATTTTAGTTGCAGACTCAAGCAAATTTCATGAAGCGACAGGCTGGGAGGCAACGTTCTCTTTAAATGAAATCATTGCAACAGCACTGAAAGCATACAAAAAGGTAAGAGATGGAAAGTGAAAAAAGACAAGCGTACATCGAAGATTTGGTGAATGAATTATCAGAAACATTGGATGAAAAATATCAATGTATTTTAGATGACAAACCCTACGATAAACCAAACTTTGAAGAAATTATTCAAAAAAGAAAAATTACAAAAAAAGAGTCAGATGTTTTAGTTGAGGTTTTTGTCGGAGCATTCCAAGAACTTATAGATTTAAATGAAAACAAAAACCCCGAACTAACGGAACAATACTCATGGCTCGAACCAAAAAAACAAAAAGAACTACTAAATTTGGTAGATTCACTTGTCAACGCATGTATTTCGGGGTATATTTTAGGTGAACAAGACTCTATTGAAATGGAGAAAATAATTGAACACCTCAAAAATGAAGATTGATCTTTGTGTTGAATATTACGAACAAACAGTTTCAAAACTTTTAGCGGAATATCAACAGCAAGGTCAGGGGGTTACCAGAAATTCTTGTGGGGAAATGTATGAAAGATTGGCAAAAATGCTCATGCTTTCAGCAGACGATACCCTAGACATTCGAAAGAATGATTACATGACAATCAAAAGTGATAGTGGTCTTTATTCCTTGAATAACGTCCAAGTGGACTGGCACGTTTACAAAAACAATGATCTGAAATTGATTGTAGAATGTAAAACATATCTCGACGTTTGCTATCTTAAAAGAGCCGTCGATGACTTTGAAACAATTAGAAAAAAGTATCCCAACGTTCCCGCTGTAATTTTTACAGGGCAAAATGCAGTCGGCAAAAACGCTTGGGGGTATTACAATGAAATGTATGACTTCGAAACATTTGTCGTAAACCAGACAAAAAGAAGAAGCAGCAAAAATCCCATCTACAAGACTAAAGACAATTTAGATCTTGTGGAAGTAAACAATTTTGTTAACCATGTGAAAGGACTTTTAAATGTTAACTGAAATTATCGCGTCTTTGGCATTGAGTCAACCCGCAGATTGTGAATTGGTCATGCCAGAGCAACTTGCATGTCATGATCGGGTAAGCCATGAAATTTACGCTAGGCTTGGTGGGGTTCAATGGCACGCCGATGGTTCACCGTCAAATGAAGAGATTGTTCAAATTTTAGAGTGCTATGCTTGCAACGGTCCTGCAAACGAAAAAATTTATAGAAAAACAATAACCAAGGAATTTTGCCTTAATCTTGGTGGGGGTGTCAAAGTGCAACCCGGAGGTGTTGGGTGGGAGGTTCATACAAATTTAGGGTGGTGTTGGTCTGATTCTGAATTTTTTGAAGCCCGGTTGTGTTGCCCACAAAACAGTAGGTCACGAGGAACTGTTCTTGTCCGACATCAATCTGGCACGCTAACAACTATTATTGATTACTCTGCAAAGGGTGAGTATTTGTGGAACAAAAAACGTTGCCCAGACAATCGCTTTTACAATCAAGTTTCTTTTACACGAAATTTTGAGTGTGGCACAGAGGTTAGGGATCAGCCCTACGACTTGCCTGTTTACATCTTTATGACAGAATGGCTCTGCTGCCCAGAAACAAATAATCCCCTATCTCCGTCACCCTCTGAACCATCTCTTGAAAATCCAAACGATAAAATAGACAATGGTTGTGGATATCCACTAAACGAACCATGTGATGACTATTCAAGTCCGTTTTCCGGTGGATCATTAGGATTTATTTCATCAATTCCACTATTGGTGTTTGGGATGTCGGATGTGATTGATGATGGTGAAGACGTATATGTTTCATCTGGTTCGGAATCTAATAGTTTCTATGCTCCCGGTGTTGAAAACTCCGCAGTGATTTATCAAGAGGCAGCAGATCTTTTTGAACTCGGTCTGTATAACGAATCAATTGGTGTGTGTCAGTATCTTTTAGAAACCTTCCCGAACTCTATCGAGTATCATTCTGCACTAACTCTGATGAATCAAGCGGGGTTTGTCGGACGGTCGGACGATTATGCATATGTTGATTTTGTTAGTAATATTTTTCAGTCATATGAAACTTCGTTTCCATTGATTCTTCGGGTAAACATGGTTGCAAACGAGTGGCTTCGTAAAGACCTGACACTTGTTCAGTCGGCTGAACTATTTGATTTGGTGGGGGATCATATTGAATCTTCTTTTCCAAAGTTTTCCCATCTTTCAGATTACCAATGGGCGAGGACATCGTGTGCGTATGCTTGCATGAGATCAAATCAAGTTGAGCAGGCAAAGCAGCAGATACAACACCTGAATGTGAATGAAATCCTCCCACAATATCAAGTAAAGTTTAGTCGAGTGAACTCTGGTATCAAATCACATGAAAAACTACAAAAACAAATTTTTGTGCGAGAAGATCAGCCCGAGAAAAAAACAAGTAAGCCTTCGACATATTCTAAAAGTAAACCTCTGATGTTGCCTGCCGCAATAAATTTTCAAAGCGGGGTTGAACCGGCAAGAAGTAGAGGGTATAGTGTTAGAGATGAAGACAAGTCCGGTGAAGTATATGAGAGTTTTGTGTATGTTTCACTTTTTATTGTTGGACTTGGATGCATAGTTTTTTTAGGATACAACCCAAAGACTGAAAAGTAAAATGAAAAAGAAAAAGCATAACAAAAGGAACAATGATCGCAAAAACTTTGGAGGTCGTGATCGTGGAGAAAAGTTTAGCAATAAGCGTTCAATGCGAAACAACGATCATCAAATTATCCGCAACATGCAAAGCGGAAAAATCAAAGTAGAGGATCTGGAGGATTATTACGATGACCACAGTTGAAGGAACCAAGATGATGAAACTTTCGAAACAAACGTGTGCCATTCTCAAAAGCATGGCAGGCATTAACTCAAACCTACATGTGCTTCCGGGCAACGAACTTGTTTGTGTGTCTCCCGGTAAAAACATTATGTTTCAAGCGACAGTCGAAGAAAACTTCACATCGGAGTTTGCCATCTGGGACTTGAATCAGTTTCTCGGAACCTACTCTCTGTTCAACGATCCAACGGTAGACTTCGGTAAAACATCTCTTCGTATTGAATCAGGTCGCCAGTCTTGTGAATACAACTATGCAGATCCGCGACTTGTCGAGGGATGCCGACCACCAAATAAATTTAACCTTCCAGACATCAAAGTAACCTTTGATTTATCGCAGCAGGAGATCAATGATATCTTGCGAGCATCTTCTGTCTTGCAGTTGCCTGATATCATGTTTACCAACGATGGTGATAAAGTCAAAGTGATTGTTTTTGATAAGGAAAAAGCCAACTCAACCAACAAGTATGAGATTGTGGTCACCCCATCTGATATGGAGTCGAGTGCATCATTCAAAATTTATCTCAAGTCCGAAACCCTTAAGGTTTTGCCCGGAGACTATGAGTTTAACTTGTGTGAAAAATTGGCTATCCGTTTGAAGCACAAAGATATTGATGCTAACTATACTCTTGCTGTCACCAGTGACTCTGTTTACAATGGGATGTTTTGATGCTAATGACTGAACAACACTTATGGGTCGAAAAGTTTCGACCACAAAAAATACAAGACTGTATTCTTCCTAACGCTTTGAAAGAAACACTTCAAGCCATTGTGGATTCTGGTGAGATGCACAATCTTTTGTTTTCTGGTGGTCCGGGTTGTGGCAAGACCACGGCTGCGATTGCCATGTGCAAAGAGATGGGTGCAGAGTATATCAAAATCAACTGCTCCGAAGATGGAAACATCGACACGCTACGAACACGGATTCGTGACTTTGCTGCATCACAGTCATTGGCTGGTGATAAGAAAGTCGTGATTCTTGATGAGTTTGACTATGCAAATGCAAATAGTTTTCAACCTGCGTTGCGTGGATTCATCGAAGAGTTCTCTGTAAATTGTCGCTTCGTCCTGACCTGCAACTTCAAGAATCGAATCATCGAGCCGCTGCATTCCCGATGCACCTGCGTTGACTTCCGCTTCACGAAGGAAGAGCAGATGAAGATGGGGTCGCAGTTCTTGAAGCGTCTGGAAGGCATCCTTCAAGGCGAGAGCGTCCACTATGACGGTCGTGTGATCGCCAAGTTGATCATGCGTCATGCTCCTGACTGGCGGCGTATCCTGAACGAGTGTCAACGATACTCTGCTTCCGGTGAGATCGATGTCGGCATCCTGACGGAGATTGGTGATGTCGGCATTCACTCGCTCATGGATATCTTGAAGAACAAGGATTTCTCCAAGTTGCGTGGTTGGGTGGTTGACAATAGTGGAAACGAAGAGACTGAAATTTATCGCAAGGTATATGATGCATTGAGTGATAACCTCAAGCCACAGTCAGTGCCAGCGGTGATTTTGATTCTTGCAAATTATCAATATAAGGCTGCCTTTGCTGCTGATTCAGAAATCAACATGATGGCGTGTCTAACTGAAATTATGATGGAGGCAGAGTTTAAGTGAGCGATGTAGGAATTATTGGGAATGGTTTTGTCGGAAGTGCAGTGGCATATGGCTTTGCCAGTAAAAGTCCACTGATCTATGATGTAAATCCAGATTTATCTTACAACACATTCGATGAGGTCGCAGATTGCAAACATCTTTTCATCTGTCTACCCACCCCAATGGTTAGTCAATTTGGTGGTGAGGCAAATACAAGCATCGTTGAGGACTGTTTTCAAAAACTCAACAAAAACCAAGAGCAGGTGATTATTCTAAAATCCACCGTTCCTGTTGGCACAACAAAAATTTTGGCAAAGAAACATCGCATCAGAAACTTGGTGCATTGTCCTGAATTTTTGACTGCTGTAAATGCAAAGCATGATTTTGTTAATGCCGAAAGAACTGTGATCGGCTCCCCGTATCACCGCGATGGTATGGAGGAAAAATACTCTGAAATGGCAAAGAAACTATTCTTGGATGTTTTCCCTGATACACCTGTTCACACAATGTCCTCATGTGAATCAGAGTTGGTAAAGTATACTGCAAACTGCTTTCTTGCCACGAAGGTTGGTTTCTTTAATATGATTTTTGCGTTTGCTAAAACCATGAATTTAGACTATCATCGCATCCTTGAGGCAGTTTTGTCTGACCCCAGAATCGGTGATTCTCATACACAAGTTCCCGGTCCTGATGGTGATTTAGGATTTGGTGGCACATGTTTTCCAAAGGATGTAAATGCTTTGATCAAAACTTTAGAAAAGAACGGTGTCTCACCTAATATTTTAGAGTCAGTGTGGGAGGATAACATGAACTATCGAAGTAACTGGGATTGGGCTAAAAACGAATCAGCGGTGAAAAGATGAAACTTGGGGACTACCTAAATGCGATTAATTACACGAAGGACAGTCTTCTTGAGGACGCAGCAGCACATAAAGGGTATGCACCATTCGTGATCAATCGAAGCCTCTCATACTTCCCAGATACCGTTCTACAAGCCAACGAGATGAATACAAATCATCACCTTGGAAAGCGTGAGCAGTTTGATTATCTACGACATTCGATCCGAAAGCGAAGGCGATTTAGTAAGTGGCTCAAAAAAGGCACTGATGAGCGAATGGAATCGATCAAGTTGTTTTACAACTACGGAACAAAAAAAGCACTTGAGGCAATGAGAGTTTTATCAGATGAGCAAATTGATGCGATTCATGAAAAAATGCGAAAAATGCAAGGCTCCTAAATACGACTGTGGGGTGAGTCCCTTCGTATTATGGAGTTATAATGGAAAACACAGAAAAAATCGTAGAGTCTTTGGTGGAGGTCACTCTCAAAGATCCACAAGACTTTCTAAAAGTAAGAGAAACGCTGACCCGTATTGGTGTCTCTTCTCGCGTAGGAAACAAACTTTATCAATCTTGTCACATTCTTCACAAGCGTGGAAAGTATTATATTACTCATTTCAAAGAACTTTTTGCTCTCGATGGATTGCCCTCTAAAATGTCAGAAGAAGATTTTGGTAGGAGAAATGCCATTGTGGGGTTGTTGGCAGAGTGGGGATTAATTGATATTGTTGATGCAAACTCATGCGATGAGCCAATCACTTCATTGAGAAGAATCAAAATCATTTCGCACAAAAACCGAGGTGATTGGGAACTCATACCTAAATACCATATTGGGAAGAAGCCCGCAAAAGATGATTGATTAAGGAGTCGTGATGAATATTTGTGATGTAAGAACCCGTTGGATCAACGTCGATAGAGACACTGAAAAAGCAAAGCAAATGAAAGAACTTCTTGATGGTTTGGGATTTACCAACCATGCAAGATTTTCTGCCGTGACTGGTGTTGCTCCCCATGAGGGTGTCCGAAAAGGTGAAGAGCATTATAGAAACTGTGCAGAGTCTCACTTTAAGATTTTAGAGGAAACCATCCTTGCGGACGGAGAACCTGTCTTAATCCTTGAAGATGATGTTGATGTAGAAAGCACCTTTTCTGGTGAAATTGAAATTCCAAGTGATGCTGACTGTTTCTATGTTGGAACATCGCACGGGGACGGTAATTACTCTGCTATTGAACACAGTAATTCATTGAACAAAATTGAAAAAGTTTTTGCCACACATGCGATTCTATACTTTAGTAAATCGTACGCAGAAAGAACAATATCGATTGGTAAACACTTTATCTACGAGAGAAATACTCCCTTTGACGTTGGGTTGGCATATGAAGTTCAACCACACTTCAAAGTTTATGCCCCCGTCGCACCGTTGTTTTATCAGGCAGACTCAAAGAACGCGGTGAACAAGTGGGAGGGGATCACACGAACTCCGCTCAATCGTAAAAAGCCGTTTTCATTAGGCACTATTTCTAATGTTTCATTATGACTTTATCATTCAATTACTTGGGTAACTTGGGTCACCAAGGGAACCAGATGTTTCAGTATGCCACTCTTTTTGCACTATCAAAAAGATTGGGTGTAGATGCAGTCTGCCCACATGAAAATATGCTTCTCCCTGAATGTTTTGATCTGTCCTTACCTGCTGGATGGTCAACTCATACCGCAACCTTAAGAGAAAAAGACTTTTCATATGATCCCATACTAAATTCTGCCGACAAAGAAAAAGATCACGATATTTACGGATACTTTCAGTCCGAGAGATATTTTGAAGATTACAGGGACGAAATCAAAAAAGAGTTTACCTTCAAAGATGAAATAAAAGAAAATGCATATGCTAACAAAAGTGCATTCGGTTTGAGGAAAACGGTATCAGTTCACGTTCGTCGTGGCGACTATGTTTCACTTCAACACACACATCCACTACAAGAGGCATCGTACTACGAAAAGGCTCTTGAGCAGTTTGTAGGATATACTCCGATTATTTTCTCTGACGATATTAATTGGTGCAAACAAAATTTTTCACTGGACAACTGCTTGTTTTCACCGTATTCTGTTAGCAATGAAAGAACAGGTTCAAAAGCCTTCGAGGAAATGTGTTTGATGTCCATGTGTGAAGGACACATTATGTGTAATAGTAGTTTCAGTTGGTGGGCTTCGTGGTTGAGTGGCAAGAAAACTGTCGCACCCGCAAAGTGGTTTGGAATGAATGGTCCAAAAAACTGGAGTGATGTATATCTAAAAGAATGGATTGTAATTTAAGGAGATCCCATGTCTAGAGTTATGGTTACTGGTGGTACTGGATTTATTGGTCATCACATGATTGACTATCTTTTGAAAAATACTGATCATGAAATTGTCATTCTTGATCGTCTGGATTTTTCGGGGAACTTGAACCGCCTCGCAGCGATTCCAAGTTGGGAAAAAGAAAGCAGCAGAGTATCTTTTGTGTGGCATGATCTCAAGGCAGAATTGAATCCGCTTTTGATCAAGTCACTTGGTAGAGTTGATACCATTTTGCACTTGGCAGCGGGATCGCATGTTGATAGAAGCATTGACGATCCAATGTCGTTTGTCATGGATAATGTTGTTGGCACATGTAATCTTTTGAATTACGCGAGGAATGTTGACACACTTGAAAAGTTCGTATATTTTTCAACTGACGAAGTGTTTGGTCCCGCACCAGACGGAGTGGACTACAAGGAGTGGGATCGCTACAACTCTGGCAATCCATATTCTGCAACAAAGGCTGGTGCAGAGGAGTTGTGTCTGTCATTCAACAACACATACAAAATGCCAATGATGATCACTCACTGCATGAATGTTTTTGGTGAGAGACAACACCCAGAAAAATACATCCCGTCTACAATCCGAAAAGTTAGAGATGGCGAAAAGGTTATCATTCATGCTAATAAAGATTTGACACGGGCTGGATCAAGATATTACATTCACGCAGAAAATGTCTGTAGTGCTGTTGATTTCTTGCTGGAAAAAGGCAAAGACGGTGATAAGTATAACATCGTTGGTGAAAGAGAAGTTGATAACTTGACACTCGCACAAATGATTGCCGACATGGTTGGAAAACCTTTGAATTATGAAATGTTGGATTTCCACAGTGCAAGACCCGGACACGATTTAAGATACGCACTTGATGGACAAAAAATGGCTGACCTTGGTTGGAACATGGAAAAAAATCTGGAGCGTTCCCTTCAAGGAGTCGTTGATTGGTCGCTTGAAAATAAGGAATGGATTGAATTATGAAAATTGTTGTATCCAAAGCAAACTTTGGCGGAAGAAATTCAGTAAAGTGGCATAACCTTTTTGAAAAAGACCCAAGGGGAGAGGTTGGATACTATTACTTTACAGACCAAAGCATGTCATCAGAACCAGTTCATGAATTAAGAGAACGCGGTGTAAGCGTTGCGGAGATCAACTTTAATAATTGTATCATTGACCACCCCTTGGGTAATCTTGAGTATCAAAAAAGAAGACAGGCAAAACTCTACAAAATTATGCCTGATCTTTTTGTGGGCGGTGCTGATTACTACATTTGGATGGATGCATATTTTGAAATGGCAATGAATCCGATTGATATTATTACAAACAGTGGTTTTGATAAGTCTGATTCGCATATTGCATTCTTCAAGCACTCCTCTCGGGATTGTTTGTTTGATGAAATGGATTTGATTAAAGACATTTCTTATGACTCATCATCCTCTTTAGACTTACAAAGAATGTTTTATCAAAATCCTAATTTTCAGTATCCAAAAAATAATGGGTTGTATGAATGCACTTGTTTTATAATGAAAAACACTTTTGAATCAAAACTGATTCGAATGGAGTGGCTGAATCATATGAATAGATTTTCGTCAAGGGATCAAGTTAGTTTGCCGTTTGTTCTGACACAGTTAAACCAAGAGCCTCATATTCTGGAGGGAAAAATTCTTCCGGGTAAACCGGGGGACAATCCTTACTTCATCTCGTCTGGAAATAACTGATGTGTGGTTTTTACGGTACTAATCTTGACGTAGATTACTTCGAAGATCAATTGATCTGTAGAAGAGGACCGGACGAATCGTCTAGAAAAAAGTATTATGATTTTTTAGTTACTCATCATCTGTTAAAGTTAGATTCCGAATCCACAATTCAGCCCTACATCAAAGATGATATTCTCGTTGCTTTCAATGGCGAGTTCTACATGGATCTCAAAAACAGTGAGGTCGAATACATGGTTGATGAGTATAAAAAGCAAGGAATCAATTTTGTTAAAAATCTTGACGGGGAGTTTTCAATAGTCTTGATTGACGCACAAAAAGATCTTGCCTTTATCGTGACAGATGATTTTAGAACAAAGCCAATTTTTTATAGTTTAGATCGTGGTTTTTCGTTTTCAAGTTATGAGTGTTTTTTGAATGACATTGGTGTGAAAAACGTGGTGAAACCTGACGTTGGTTCAATCATCACAATCAACACGAAATCCAATGAGGTTGTTTGTAGTGAAAAACTTTACGAATTTGATTTGAATCAGCACAAAGACACATTTGATGATTGGGTTGTTGCGTTCAAAAACTCGGTGGCTAAACGTAGCGATCCCAAAAAAGGTAAAGGTATTTTTGTTGGATTGAGTAGTGGATACGATAGCGGAGCGATTGCTTTTGAATTAAAAAGACAAGACAGAGAATTTTTGACCTTTAGCGTTTTAGGAACAGAAACACCAAGTATCCTTAAAGAACGAGTAGATCTTCTTGCCTCTGAAAAGGTAAGGTGTGCTGGATGGGGTAAAGAACCGGGAATCGAGGCTATGTGTATAGAACACATCAGAAGTTCCACAGAAAACAAAAGGTATGATATCTACTCATCGCAAGGTGACTACGTTGAAGACACAAAGATGGATTCTGACAATGGTTGCAAGTGGCTTGTAAGCGTGTGTCACGCTGCCCGAGAAAATGAACATAGAATTTGTCTTTCTGGTGGTGGTGCAGATGAAATTTTTTCCGACTACGGCTTTGGTGGAAAAAGGATTTATCCCCACAGTAACTTTGGTGGTAAGTTTCCTGATGATTTATCTGAAATTTTCCCATGGGCAAGTTTTTATGAAAGCACCATGAGTTCTTACATGATGAAGGAGGAGTATGTCGGTGGCTCCTTTGGAATTGAAACAAGATACCCGTTTCTTGATCGCATGGTAGTTCAAGAGTTTTTGTGGCTAAAACCAGAGTTGAAAAATAGTAAATACAAAAGTGTTTTAGATCACTACCTCACTGAAAACCAAGTCCCGTTTGAGAGAGATGTAAAGAGAGGATTCTGATGAGAAAACTTATTTGTTATGCCTCTGGTGGCTTGTGTAATAGAATCGCTCCTCTTTTGTCGTGTATGGCGTACAAAGAAAAACATCTTGCAACAGAATTGCTTATTTGTTGGGAGCCTACGTTTAGATGTTTTGCGGAATACACGGACATTTTTGAATATCCAACTGATGCAAAAATTATTACAAAAAAAGAAATGCGAAATCTTGGTGTTACTCAAGTCTTTGCAACAAGTCCGCACGACATTGCGTTTGATGCTCATTTATACAAAGAGCCAAGCCTGTTCGAAACTGTCAAATCTCTAGGAGAACTATATGACATCAACGGTGAAGTAGGCGGAGAAGTCTCTGTTGTTTATGGAAACACTTTTATTGAAGGACTTTGTAGTAAAGAGGATGCCATTCGCCAGTTTGAAAAACTGATGCTTTTGCCAGAGATTACCAATAGCGTGACAACATTTCTAGAGGGGCAAAATCAATTTGATGTTGGTTGGCATATCAGGGGAACAGATTTTATCAATGACTCATATGAGGGATACTTTGTTAAAATCCAAGAATACCTTCACAACCACCCGGACAAAAAAGTCTTTATCTGCTCTGATGAGCCGGAGTGGGAAAAGAAAATGAAACAAGAGTTTCCAGACAATATTTACTACCGCGAAAAACAACATCATGTAGAGAAGTTGAACCCCGAGTTGGACACTTGGAAAGATAATACAAATACTCCACCCGCTGCCGTTAGAGAAGCCATGATTGATTTCATGCTACTGATGCGGTGTGATGGGATTGAAGCAAACACAGCCAGTAGTTTTTCAAATCTGGCAAAAACTTTGAAGGGCGAATCATGAAACTTAATTATTGTGCATCTTGGTCATTGAATCCAGATTTTTTAAATGGTAAAATTTCTGATGACGCAATCATAATTTTTGCGTCTTTGACAGCACCTTTAGTCGAGGATGGGTTTGTCATTTACTCTGATACCATGGAGCCGGACTGCTACACAGCATCTCCATCGGAAATCAAGGAGTATATGGAGTCACACAAACTTGATTTAATTTTAACTAGAAGAAAGTGTGTGTACGATTTAGCACCGGAAAAAAGTAAAATGTTTTACTTTGGATCTTGCTGGATTGAGAATCCAGAAAGGTTATGGGCAGGTAAGACAAATACAGTGAGTTGGAACACTACGACAAAACTCATCAAAGACGTTGATGGTTATGAGTTAAGAAAAAAATTAGTAGATAATTTTGATGTTGCATCTAGGGTGAGCAAGTTGCCAATTCATTTTTACAATAGTTCTCGGGAGCCAGTCCCCGAAATGAAAAATTATGAAAAGGGAATACTTAACGACAACAAAGACTCGCTATTCAGAAGTAAGTTTTCAATAACAATCGAAAATCAACGTTGTGAAAATTGGTTTACCGAAAAATTGATTGATTGTTTACAAACAAAAACTTTGCCAATCTACTATGGCATGAGTAAAGGTGACCTCAAAAAATGGTTCAACCCTGATGGAATTTTGTTCGTCAATTCATATGAAGAACTCATGGACACTCTTGAAAAACTAACGCCGGATGAGTATGATAAGAGACAGAAAGCCATCGATGAAAATTTTAATCTTTCATTGGAATTTGCTAGAAATTTTCAGGAGCGTTTTGTGGAGGCAGTAAACAGTGAGTGATGTAACCATTTGTATCCCGTCATATGAAATGAACGGCAAAGGTCATGTATATCTTGAATACCTTTTGGATTCTATCGCATATCAAGAAGGTGTTGATTTTGATGTGATTGTCTCCGACCAAAGCACGGACGATAAGATTGTAGAACTATGTAAAAAATATGACTTTGTTGAGTGTTTACAGTTTGACGGACCCAGAAATGCGTGTCACAATACAAACAACGCAATGAAACACGCAAAAGGTAAAGTTGTAAAAATTATGTTTGCCGACGATTGGTTTGTTAGTCCAAGTGCCTTGAAAAATTGCACACAACCGATCCTCGAAGGTGCAAAGTGGTTGGCATCTGGTTGCACACATAGTGATGGTATCAAAAGAGATGAAATAGATGGTCGATGCTACTATGTGGGTCTTATGAAACCAAGATATCATTCTGAAATTCACTATGGTAAAAATACAATTAGTTCACCATCTGTGATCAGTGTCATCAATGATGATATTCCAGAGTTTGATGAAAACGTTTGCCTGCTTCTTGATGTGGACTGGTACAAAAGACTTGAACTAAAATATGGTCCACCGCACATCACCGAAACTTTTAATATTTGCAATCGTGTTCATTCAGATTCTCTCCAAGGTATCATGGGTGATGACTTACAAAATGTGTTGGAAGAAGAAAAGAAATACATCTCTAAAAAATATGAGGGAATTTTAAATGGTTGATTATGATAAAGTCTTTGTGACTGGTGGTAATGGTTTGGTTGGCTCATGTGTCAAGGGAAAACACAGACCCAAATCATCAGAGGTTAATTTGTTGGATTTCAAACAAACTCTCGATTATATGAAAGACAATAAAATTGAATACGTCGTTCACTGTGCCGCCCGCGTTGGCGGTGTAAAAGAAAACATGGAAAAGTTGGGTGAGTTCTTTTACGAAAACATGCTGATGACCTTGAATATCATTGAGGCATCTCGGGTATGTGGTGTGAAGAAGATGGTTTGTCTACAGTCCACTTGCATCTTCCCAGACAATGCTACTTACCCACTGACAACCGATCAGATCTACAAGGGCGAGCCACACCCATCAAACTACGGATACGGTTACGCCAAACGCATGACCGAGGTAAACGCAAGAGCATATCGTGATCAGTACGGCATGAATATCGTAAATGTGATTCCTTGTAATGTTTACGGTATTGGTGATAACTACAATCTTGAAAGTTCACATGTGATTCCGGGTCTGATTCACAAATGCTATAACGCTAAACAAAATAATTCTAACCTAGATGTCTGGGGCGATGGACTTGCAAAACGTGAGTTCCTATACAACATGGATTTGGGTGCTATTATTGACTGGATGCTGTTAGAGTATGATAGCAGAGAATCATTGATCGTTTCTCCCGATGAGGAATATTCCATTGCGGAAGCAGTTAACGCGATCACAAATGCATTTGACTTTAATGCAACTATCATGTATGATCACTCAAAACCAAAAGGACAACACAGAAAACCATCAGATAACTCGAAGTTTAAAAAACTGCGACCAGATTTTGAGTTCACGCCACTAAATGTCGGTGTAAAGGAAACCGTAGACTGGTTTGAAAAGAATTACGAGACTGTTCGAAAATGAAAAACTTCAAAAGCAACGCAAAATGGTATGAAGTAAAAGATGGAAGAACTCCCGAAGAAAGATTAAACTATCACATTCGGGATGCTCTGATTGAAATTTGGAAAATATTTAAATACTGCTCTAGATGGTTTTTAAATATTTTGAACCTTGCCTACGAGGGCATTAAATGGGTAAACGCCGAAACATCACCAAAAAAGGATAAGAAATGAAAAGTAGATGGAAACTAATGAGCGATGAGGCATTGAGCCAAGATGACAGAATTGCCATGTCAAACTGTATTGTCTCAAGCAATATCGTTACACAGGGAGAGCGAGTTCGGGAGTTTGAAAAACTCTGGTCTGAATGGTTGGGTGTAAAATATTCTGTCTATGTAAACTCTGGCTCATCGGCAAATCTTTTGCTGGTGCAAGCGTGCAAAAATTTGAAAGGCAAGGGCAGTAGTATTGCACAGTCACTTACATGGAGTACGAATATTTCACCAATTGTGACACAGGACTTGGGACCATTACATCTCGTTGATTGCAATCTGAAAAACTTGGGACCGGATTATGATAAACTAAAAGAAAAGATTGTGAAAGAAAAGCCAAAGTATTTGTTCTTGACCCATGTTTTGGGGTTCCCCGCACTCAAAAAAGATTTGCTTGATTTCTGCAATGAGCATGATGTCACCGTAATTGAAGACTGTTGCGAAAGTCACGGTGCTATGTTTGATGACAATCAAAAAATTGGATGTCAGGGATATGGCTCTTCATTTTCATTTTACTTCGGTCATCACATCACGACCGTCGAGGGTGGTATGATTTGCACTAATGATGAAGAGTTGTATCATCATCTTTTACTTTTAAGATCACATGGTTTGATGAGAGAGTTGCCGGAAGAAGAAAGAAAACTTATTCCAGAGTGTGATCCAAGGTTTACATTTTTAGAGTGTGGTTTCAATGTTAGAAACACTGACATCCACGCAACTGTGGGCATCAGACAAATCGACCGACTTACACATGCCATCGAAAAGCGAAATGAAAATTTGAATCGCTTTTTGTCAAATTTAGACAAAGAAAAATACCACACTGATTTTGACACAACAGGAATTAGTTCCTTCGCATTGCCTCTTATCGTCAAAGGATCTGCTGAAAATAGAAAAATTGTTGAAGAAGATTTGAATAATAATCTTATTGATAGCAGACCTCTTATCGCTGGTAATATTTGCAAACACCCAATGCTACGTTCGGTAAAT
>VTLG01001934.1_pt1 | contig 16365 bp, 11 predicted proteins | sample 4694571 | NCBI WGS metagenome assembly VTLG01 (sample SAMN12604809, study PRJNA352737) | marine metagenome | biome: ENVO:00000447; feature: ENVO:00000209|ENVO:00000569|ENVO:01000036; material: ENVO:00002151; isolation source: viral sequences binned using virsorter ...
CTACCGTGGGTGATGCCAGTAGGAAGAGTAAAAGCCATTTTTTCATTCTTCCTTTTTCTTACTCATTGGACAGTTGACAGGTGTTTTACCATTGCCATTCTTATTGCCTGTGGTCAAGCCAAAAGTGGCAAGTGCTCCCGTAAATACGCTGGCAACGAACGTGATATCTGAGTTACCTGATTTTTTAACCATTGGTATGTCAACGTAATTGAGCGTGATTATCGCTCCAGACCAAACCACTACAGCAAGTCTTACGAAAGTACCAAGGATTTCTATTTGATGTTCTTTATCCTCTGCAGCATCTTTTAGCTTTTGGAGGACTCCTTTTTTTTCTTCCTGTTTTCCTTCCATTTATTGATTTTGCCTTGTAAAAATTTCTGTACTTTCTTTTTGATTGGTTCAAATAAAGACTGAGTAACAGTAGTCGTAGCAACTGCAACTACGGCTGTAGTAACGGCTGTAACAACAACTGCTGTTTCAGGTATTGGTACATCAAAGTCCAATACAGGTATTGTTAATTTTGGTGGTTCAGGTTGTTCTGTAGTCTTTGCTGGCTCTACTTCCTCTGGAGGTTCCAAATCGCTCGGTGGTATAACCATTGGTTTATAGAATGGTATCCGAGCTGATGGTGGTTGGAACTCCAGTGCAGGTATATCTAATGATTTTGGTAGAGTAATTCTAGGGACATTAAGACCAAGGTTTGCCGACACCTGTTGTTGGGGTTTTCTGTTCGTTAACGCCGTTCTCTACTACTGTTTCAATAGCAGTTACAGTACCAGCTTTATCTGCATCAAGTTTTGCCTTAACCCAACCAAGTACAGTTGCTTCTGTAAGGTCAGCATAAGGTACTAGAGTGTCAGGCTTAGGGAGATCTACTTCACCTGTAGCTCTGAATTTGTAAGTACCATCTTCACCGTTAACACGATAGATAACTTTATTTACATATCCATCTGCTAGTTCACGCTGAAGGGTATTGACTTGCCAAGTTTTTGTTGCCATTTTAGTTTTTTTTAATTAATAAGTTGTTTGTTACTTAGCCTCTAATGCGGCTACTTTTGTTTCTAGTGCTTCAATTTTCGCCATAGCTTCTTGTAAAGCTTTAAAGGCTTTCATATAAAGAATAGAAGATTTAACTGATTTAGTTGTTGTACCTAGATCTTTTCCATTCTCATCTATATCAGGATTATCATTAACTAATCCAGGTGAAATAGTTTCTAACTCTTGTGCTACTACACCTATAAGCTTTTTAGATTTATTTATTTTAAAATTAAAATTACGAACTTTTACTGCCTTTACATCATCCCATTGAGAGCTGGCATCAACAATATTTTCTTTTAACTTTACGTCTGATGTTTGACCATAGCTACCATCATGATTCTCGATGTCTCCATCAGAATAGATTATAATTCTACCAGTTGAGGTGTCGTTACCTTGGAAAAATCTAGCTGATCTATCATCAGGACTTGATCCAGTAAACTTGACATTTATTCCATAAGGGTTGGATGCATGAGAGTTGACTACGTCAAAAGTCCAATTAGCACCTGTAACTCGAACAGCATGTTTATCAGCAGATGTATCCGTAAATGCACCGGAACCATCAGCACGGAATATTCCATTTACCTTAGTTCCCTCTGTCGTTGTCTCTAGCTTCTTACTATCATTAAAATAAAGCTCGCAGGCTCCATCTTTAACAAACTTAGCGAGACTTTCATTACCGCCATAATCGAAGAATCTAATATCATCAGCTTGTATTTTTAATATACCAGTCTGATTCCTAATGTATGAATCTGTTCCATTATGGTAGGTAGTTAGATCTGCACCATCTCCACATCCAAAGAAATTATTATCCGTTACATAATGATTACCTATTGTATTAACGCCTGCAGATCGTGTTTCTAATTTCTTAGAGTTGTCATAATATAAATCTACTGAACCACTTGCGTTACATCTTATAGAAGATTCACTAGGAGCTGCTTGTAGAAGTATTGCACCAGTGTTTGCTGTATGAGCTAGAACTGTATTAGTACCATTAAAGAACATCTCAAAATCATCACTAGAGCCGAGAATGACTTTATTATTATCTAATAAGTAACTATGACCACTTGTTATCGTTCCACTTGCTATTGTCTCAAACTTCTTAACTGCATTATGGTATAACTCTACGCTTCCATCTTGGTTGCCATAAATCATATTTTCGGCATTTGCTCCTTGTATTTGCAAATGCTGCGCTCTTATACGTAAGTTCCCTGTACCTCCTTCTACTATGTATGAGTTCGATCCATCATGGTAGAGCTTTAAATCTGCACCACCACCTAATCTAATCATATTGGTTTCACTACCATCACTATCTGGCATAACAAGCCGACCAGATAAATTTATACCACTAGAAGTTGTCTCTAATTTCTTAGTACCGTCGTAATATAACTCTACTGCTCCATCACCCATCGCTTTCATATAGGTTTCACTACCGTCAGATGAGTCCCAAATGTAATCACCAGATCTAAATTCTAAATATCCTGTGCTATTTGTTATATATGAATAGGTTCCATTATGGTAGAGCTGTAGATCATCTCCATTTCCACATCTTAGTTTTTGATTATCTTCAATGACAACATCACCACCATTAACATCGCAATGACCAGCTATAGCAACGCCATAGGAAGCTGTCTCTAACTTCTTAGAGTTGTCGTAATTTAATTCTACAGCCCCGTCCGAGTTAAATATTGCCATAGTTTCATTACTAGCAGCATTATTAACTTTGAGCTTGTTACTATCTATATATAAATCTCCTGTACCAGAATCTCTAATATATGAGTCATTAGTGTCATGAAAGATTTGTAGATCTCCACCAGTACCTACCTTTATTTTTGCATAATCATCAACTTTAAAGGAGCTATCTGATTTATCCCACCAAGCATTATAACTAGCACCATTAAAAGATACATCTCCATCATGGGTAGCACCGTCATCTACATGAACACCAGTGACATTTGTTCCTGTATTAGTGGTCTCAAACTTCTTTGAGTTGTTGTAATATATGCTTACGGCTCCATCATTTAAGCAGTCGATCATTGATTCTCCACCTGAAGTGTCAATGAAAACGCCTGTACCGTTAGATGAAACTCTTAAATATCCAGTACCATTCTCTAATATTCTGGAATTAGATCCGTCATGGTATACCTCTAAATCATTACCTGTTCCGAAACGAGCTTTTACATTGTCGTTAAAGTCAACACCTGTTGCACCACCTACTCCAGCAGGAACAGTAGACCATTCCATACCATTAGAGGTATATTTTAGATATTTATCTGTACCTGATGGTGCATTATGTATATCTAATTTAACTTCTGAAATGGTGTCGTCTGCAATAGCTGCTGTAACTACAGCGTTATCAGCAATCTTTGCTGAGGTAATTACATCATTATCTATAGTCCATACAGCACCACTAGAAGATACCGTTATATCTCCTTTATCTCCATCAGTTAAAGCTGCACCGCCACCGCCACCGCTAGTAGCATCAGCTGATGGCTCCCATCTTGAGTTAGCATTAATCCATTTTAATACCTGACCATCACTCGGGGAAGCAGTGTGGACATTTGCAAGATCTGCAAGGTTAGTAGGAACACTTGGTTTGTTTAATATCTGTGCATCACCTGAGCCAGCATTCCAGTCTGATTGAACATTAACCTCAGCACCGGTAGCTATACCATTTAATTTTGTATGATCAGCATCAGTGAATACATTTGAATCACTAGCAGCTTCTACTGCAGTTCTAATTTCTGCATTAGTTTGATCTGCTGTAGCTCCAGCTTCTATAGCATTAAGTTTACTATGATCTGCATCTGTAAATACATTAGAGTCAGATGCAGCCTCTACAGCAGCTCTAATCTCTGCATTACTTTGATCTGCTGTAGCAGATGCTTCAATACCATCAAGCTTTGTCTTTAAGGTATTAGTAAAGTTATTTTGAGTTAAACCTCCATCACCTACAGAGTATGTAGTGTTTGTATCAGCAGCCCATACAGCTGTTCCTGCTGAATCATATTTCAGTATTTGTCCTGAACTTCCTCCAGATGGTATGTGCTTATTACCTGCACTTGTAGGGTGAGTGTAGTTATTTGCAGAACTAGATACACTATCTAGTTTTGTACCATCTGCTGCTACATCTCTACCATCTACAGTTCCAGAAACAGTGATGTTTCCAGTAACCGTTGTTGCTCCAGCTGCAAGAGTACCGCTTGTTGATACAGCTTGAGAGCCAAAATTAGGACTTACCTTTGTACCAGCTATAGCAGCTGAGGCATTTACATCAGCATTGACTATAGTTCCATCTTCTATCTTTGCGCTTGTTATAGCTCCACTAGCTATACTTTCAGTTTGTACTTCTTGTTCTTGTAATTCGTGTATACCAAATAAAGCTTGTTCGACGTTGGCATTTAAATCACCTGCACGAATAGAAGACCCAGCTGCAAATACAGCTTTAGGATCTTCATTACCATCAGTTTTACCAACTACTGTTTCTCTATAAACCTTTACTGTAACTCCACTCTTTGGAGCACCTGTACTTTCCTGAACTGTACTATCAACACTAGTGTTATTGAAAGTTATCTTAGCTGGAGAAAGTGATACCGTATATTTAGTTGTTGCTTGCGTTACTCCGTTAAGAGCAACCTTTACATCTTCAGTTTGTAAGGTCGGGAAGTCATAGGTAAACTCTAAATTAGAGCCATTAACACTCCCGCCATTATCCTTATAGGTTGCTGGCATTTTATCATGTTGTTATTTGTATCGGTGGTTTTATTCAAGTTTTTGTAGCCTTAGTATTTCCTCAATAGCTTCATTGTCTCCATACTCTAGTTGTCTATTAGTTTGTCGTTTTATAAAAATTTTATTCTTGATTTCATTCATTTGTGGTATTTGACTTTCTGCAAATCTTTGTGCATCTCTTACAGCCTGTTCAAGTTGAGTATGAATGTTTTGAAATAATTGTCTATCTACTGGAATGCCTTTACTTTGAAATAACTTATAAGCCTTTCGAAATTCTTTACCACCTGTAGAATTCATTATTCTCTGTATTTCTTTTTTATAATATTTATTCTCACCCATGAAATCAGTAATAGCAGATCTTTCTTTTGGTGAATAATCTATACCTTGACCATTTTTCATTAACGAAGGTCTACCATTAAATTCAACGTCTATGAGGAATTGCTTCTCAGGACTTAAACTTTCACTAACTTTAAATGTAGGAGAATAGGTATTCCATACACGAGTCAACCAACTTAATGGTTCACCTACCTTTCCACCATCTATATAATCGTGTACATCAGGTAAAGTTTCTTTGAGAATTGGATTTCTATTAGCTAATAATTGAAAGAAATCTTGTTCCATTTCTTTCAGTTGTGGAGTAAATAACCTTGCAAATTCATTTCTTAAACCGCTAAAAAGAAATAAACTACTAGCAGTACTTGCAGTCCATCTAGCCATTGCAGCAGGGTTTCCAGCTAATACATCATTTAAAGGTTCTAGACCAGCTGTAAATGATTTATTAGTTAAGTTTGCACTAAGTATATAACCAACTTTATTTAGATAAAGCTCAATACTAGGTTCATCTAAGGTATCAAAGTTATCCATGACATCCGCTGTTAATGCTAACCAGTCACTTAATGGACCAAGGTTTTCATAGCTATACCATTTACCATCCCAACCCTTATAAGTTCTAGGTCTCCAACCTTGTTCTCTTCTTACCTTTTGCCTGGTTTTGTCATAGAGACCATTACCTCTGAGTCGATCTTGAGTGAATAAGTATCCAGCTCCCAATACCGAAAGAGTCCCTATAGCTTTCCTACCTTTTAATTCTGCTCTAACAGTGTCATATACAGCTTCTATATTCTCATCAACAGGTATGCCACGACTTTGTAAAAGCTTTTGTACATCATCCATATTCATCTCAGAGAATGGTAGTTTAAAAGCATTTACTTGATTAGCGAATAATCCAACAGGACTATGGGAAGCTGAGAATGCCAGTATGTTCATTGATGTCTTTGGAAACATCAAGAAAGGTCTTAAAGCGGGTACTCTACGAATCATTGCACTTAGCGAATCAACCATTGGGTTATCTAGGTTCATCGCTATTTCTTTACTGGCATACTCAACAGCTTTATCTGTTATGAATCCATTTGAGTCAAACATCTCACGATATACATTATCAGATATATTCTTTATGTTAGTCGTATCTACTTTTTGACCTGCACTGATTAGTTGATCAAATGCTTTACCTTTAGCTTCTACACTACCTATCCAAGATCTTGTAAATCCATCAAAGGCAGTCATAGCATTAGCACTAAATCTAAGCCAAGGATGCTCAGCTAAATCATTTAAAGCGTCAATATGATTTAACATGACACTAGGACCATATAACCCTTCTTCAGCTTTAGCATTAGCAAATGCTCTATTGATTTCTATTACACCTTCATTCTTCCGTGCTATATCATCACGCATGATATAACCAACAGAACTAGGATCAGTACTAGCACGTTTGAAGACTTGATTCATATGACTAAATGCTTTCTGCAGCGTGTCACCCATAGCGACTGTGTACATAAAGTTAGCACGTCTAATAGTATGCCAATCACGACCAACCAAAGCACCTGCATAAGTAGCTAAAGGTCTTTCTACCATTAGTACAGTGTTAGAGAAACCAGCTTTTAAAGGTGTTCCAATAGCAGATAAAACAGAGTTATAAATATTAGACCATACACCTTGAGTCCAAGCTGAAGGTAATTCTGGTTGAAGATCAATTAAAGATTTCCTAACTACTCCAGTTGTATTCTTAACGTAGTTATTAAGCTTAGTAATAGTGTCAACATTTCCATCTGTTATCTCATAAGCAAGCATCAAAGGTCCAAGCATTTTTGGACGCTCTTTCTGAACAGCTCTAAGAGTATCAATGGTATTTTTTGAATCAAGTTTTATACGAGCTAATGCTTTAAGAGTCTCATTCTTTTCATTCTTAACAGCAGCTTCTAATGCCTTTTTAGACATAGCACCTTTCTTTAATCTATTCCATAGATTTAATTGGTTTAAAGCTCTACCTCTGGTGTACGAAGTAGTACCTTTAATCTGCATTAAGTATTGAAGTCTATCTAATATTTGCTCCTGAGCACGTGGTAAGGCTCCAGTGTCAAACATCAGACGAGAACCTTCAGCAATATCTGAAACTTGACCTGCAAATGATGTACCTATATATGCTTGTGCTCTTGCTAAGTTCAAGTTTGCATAGTCATCTAGATAAGATTTGATTGCTTTGAAGACACCTGCATAACCTTCATCAGTTAAAACTCTTGCACCTGATGATGGATCTTTACCAGTAAAAGCTTCTCCTGATAGGAGCTTCTTCATTTCGGTAACATCCATCTTATATAAGTCAGCAGCTAGCCTATCCCCAGCATCCATAATCTCAGAATGACTTAGATATCTACCATTACTGGTTTTGTATCCATATCTATTTTCTAAGTTTTTAGAGATATCATTAATAAGTTTTGTACCTGCATCATCAGCTTCAAGACCAAACTTAATAGAACTTTCACTGAATACACTACCTACACGTCCATATACAGTATCTATATTCTTTTCTATTCTCAGTGTATCAACAGCTGCACCATTAATATCTAAGTTATCTACACTTCTTATACCTGTTTCTGTATAGTCGTATAAATCATGATAGCCAAATATAGGTTCATCTAAATTTACAGACTTAGAAAGATTATAAGCTCCAAGCTCACTTAATGAATCATCCCTTTTCTTAGCAGATTCAAATAGTGCATTTTCTACTGGATCTGTAGATAAAGGTTTTTTATTTTTTAGTTTCTTTAAATTTGCGTATGCTTTCTCATTCTCAGGAACCCATTTAGTGGCTGAATCAACACCCTTTAATGTTCTAGCAAACTTTGCAGTGGCTATCATAAAATCCGAGAAGAAACCAATAGCGACTCCTTCCATCTTATTTTTATGCCGTTTCATATCAGGGTCATCTTCCTCCTGAGTAGCCCAATCTTCGGGTATCCAACCCCATGTCTTTGGCCAACTCTCCTTTAATACAGCAGCAAGGTTATCATCTTTTTCTTGTACTTCCGCTATATCGTCTACAGCCATACCAGACAAACCAGCTAGACCAGTAGTAGATAGCCATCTAACAAAAGCATCATTACCAAGTTTCCATCCAACTTTTGAATGAATACCAGCACCCAAACCTCTGGTTCTCCAAGTTAACCAGATAGTAGGTAGAACAACTGAAGATATATCTCTGAGTGCTTGTGCGCCTTCAGATTGAAACTTAGGAATTTTATTAAGATTACCGTGATCATCAGTTACTTTAAAAGGTGCATATGTTTTAGGTCTACCACCAGGAGATACTCTATTTAAAAAGTCAACACCAAAGTCAATTACACTAGTTGGTACTGCTAAAGCATATTCTGATTTTTCAATAGCATTAGATGACATTGCAGACATAGCACCTGCAAGTGGTCCACCTTTATCAATTTTTTTATCTGTTTCCTTTTTAACCTCTAAGGGTTTCTCAACCCCGAGGTTTACGTCTCCCTTGGGAGATGTTGTTTGTTGTTGAGGTATTTGACCAGCGTTTTCAGCTGAGGATTGATTCTGAAGTTCGTTCTTTAGCCTTTCTTCTTCCTCTGATAGAACGGCTCTATTTTGTAATAGTTCTTCTTTGGTTTCTTCAGTCAATACTGGCGTACCGTTAAATACCTCATCAAGAGGATTTGTTTCCATAATTATGGTTTAAATGAAGGTCTTATTAATTGTTGTAATGCTCTTGTATCTGTACCACCACTTAGTTTATAAACAGTTTTGAAATAGTTGGTCGTTTCGTCTTCATCAAGTGGTTCTGTTTTACCTATAAATCCTAACTCATTAGCCGCTTCTATTTCATAGTCTTGTAGACCGACTGATTCAGATAAGTCTTTCGTTTCTTCTTTATTTTTAAAGAGAAAATAATTAACTTCACCAGTAGTTCCCCAAGCTCTAGAAACTCCATCAAAAGTTGGATTAAACAATATTAGTTTTCTATTGTAAACATCTACTTTTTCGTTAAAAGCTTTTATAGATTCTGGAATCCTTAGATCAACCGATGGATCATAAGCTCTAGCTTGTCGTTGTAATACAGCTAATGGATCTATGTTGTATTTATCAGCTATGTATATAGATTTTTCATTTGGCTGCCATCCTGATTTACCATAACCTTTAAGAGCATCTGATATCTCAGAAGCTGAAAAGAATGTATCTTGTTCATCTAGGCTTTTAACTCCTAACGTTATAAACTGATCAGTTTCTTTTCTACCCTGTACAATTGAAAGGCTAGCTGAAGTCACTTGATTAGGTAAAGGTAGATCAAGGTTCCAACCACGTGTAGTTGAATCTTGTTTGTCTAAATAATCTTTTACAACTGCGAAACTATATGAATAAGGATCAACTCCCTCTTTAGGATTTTCTAAAGCTTTTATTAGAGTCTGTCGATACATTCCTTTAAGCTTACGAGCCATTTGTCTAGAATTTGCAGACATTGAACCATCAGGAAATACTTTTCCTCTAGACTTCACTAATGCTTCAATATCACCTAGCCAAGCTTTTGCTTCTGTATTAGCTACAGTTTGTACTTGAGCTACACCTTGGAATTGTTGAACAACTTTCCAGTTATAGCTTGATAGACGGTCATTAGTTAATAAACCAAGATCAGCTAACTTTTTAACTTCAGTTACTTGTCTATCTATTTCCTTAGCTTCAACTGTTAGGTCTTGTTTTATGCTATCTAGTTTTGTACTACGTTTACCAAATAGTTTAACACTTTCCTCTTGGTCATCTTCTATTTCTTGAGCTGTAGGAAGCTCGTCATTAGCAAATTTTTCTTTGTATTTACCTAGTGCAGTCTCTTCAAACTTGTTAAATTGTATTGTTTCTGTGCTTGTTTTTTTATCATATTCTTTTTTATCTCTTTCATGTATAGCTTCTTCTAATATAAGTAGTTTTCTTCCAAACCTATCTCCATATAGATAATCTGTTTTTGTTGTTTTATCTGAATAAACTGAGTTACGTAAGGCTTTAATGTCATCACTATTAAGCAGCCCTAACGCAATATCCTTCTTAAGAAGTTCAATGCCATTATCATGTGCTTGTTGAATACTTCCAAATCTATTAGCTTGCGTTAATGCATAATTCATTAAAGAATTTGGATCTTTTGAGAAATTATCTCTTAGACCCATATCAACTTTTTCATTAGCTTCTGTTTCTATTTGATCAAGCTTTGCAGTTTGCCATTCGCCGAATTCAGTTTCTTCAATATTTCTCATCTCTGTAAAAAGATGCTCTTCAACCATTGGCATATCATGAGTAGCAAATGGTCTGATATAAGCTCTTACAAGACGTTCATTAATTTGATACCATTCATTTGGATCCTTAGCGTCTTCTAAAGCTCTATCAACTAATTGTCCATTTGAATCCTCTATACGTATTGGAATAGATTTATTCTGCTCACGAAAAATAGGATATAGTTTAGCTTCTTGATTATACATGGCTTCTTGAAAGCCAATTTTCTGTAGACGTGGTAATGTCTTTAACTTATGTTTTAACCATGGATCTATATCACCTTTCTTCTCAGCATCATCAATAATTTCATTATTAATAAGCTCTTCTGTAAGGTTTTGTTTTTTATCCCTTTCGTATTCTGATTGTCTTTGTGCTTTATCCGTAGTGAATCCGTTTTTATATTCTAGAGCACCTTTAAGTAACTGATCATTTGTACGAGCTTGGATGATAGGTGCAGCTACCTGTGCTGCTGTAGCTGATAACTGTGCAAGTTTATTGAAGCGGTCATCTACTACCTTTGCACCTTCTAATTCATATTTTAATAAAGCAGCATTACGCTCTTTTAAAGAATTTAACCATTCGTTTTGGTTACTTTCGGCTGATGCGATTAATTGCTCACCACCGCTTTTTACTGTGTCAGCAGTTGTATCAGCACTGTATTTGTTAAATGGAGTTTCACTCATTATTCATATCCCTGCCAGAAATTACGTGCAAAGCTACCTTTAGCTGAACCAAGACCTAAACCTGCAGCTTTACCAATACTTTGTATAGGTGAAATAAAAGATGCAGCTGTACTTGCAAGACCGATAGCTTGATCTAAATAACTAGGACCAATTGGTCTTGCTGGTGGGATAGGTTGTTGTGGTTCAAAACCTCTCTTACCTAGTGTTTGATTTTGTGCTGATAAAAGACTTCTACGAGATGCGTTTAAGTCTTCTGTTTGTTTAATATCAGCTCTTCTTAAATTTTGTCTTTGAGCACCTTCAGCATATAAGTTTGCTAATTCCATTGATCTACCAAAAGAGGTTGATCTACCACCTTCATTCACGGGTCGTTTACCGACTTTATTTCTAAATAAAGTTTCTGTGTTTTTCATGAACTGAGAAACTTCTAATCCAAAGTTTCTTTGTATAGCTCCAACTTGTCTGGTATTAGCTAAAAGGTTCTCTTTACTATCGATATCATACTGGTCATTCTTCATGTTCCAGATATTGGAACTATTATTCCAGTCAACCTTTTGTTGGCTTAATTCTCGATAATAGTTATTCTCTTGTGCTTTAAATTGGCTTTTTCCTGTACACACGGCAAAACTCTATAAAGGATAAATTGTTAGGTCCATGTCTTACTTCACGTAAGAATTTAAAACCTAGGAATTTGAGAAGTTTAAGGTGAACTTTGTTTCGTTTATCAACAACATTCCACAACAACTTCTCTCTTCTGCTTTCAATAAATCTCTTAGATTCACGAGCAAAAGTATGTGGATATTTTTCTATTTCTGGTGTGCATAACATCCAGATCATTCCATCTTTAGGGTCTACTCCAGCCATTCCAGCAGTCCTGCCGCTAGGCATCGTGAAATATACACAGGAGTCATTCTTAGCAGCCCAAATAAGGTGTTCCATAGGATCTAGCCCATGTCCCTCTTCGACCTCTCTACGGTCCTCTGGACGTAAATTAGAGGCTACTTCGATAGCAGCCTCCACTGTTATTGGGTGAATTATTTTAGACATTAAAAATAATTGAAATTGATAACTAATCGCCTAGCTGGACCTTCTGTATGACTCTGTCCACTATGTCGTTTTGAAGAATCAAACATCAATAATCTATTTTCTATGCAATCAACTTTCTCATCACTATCTTCAAAAACAGTCGGACCATTAGTAGTCGTACAATAATAAATAGCTGTTTTAGCTGTTTTATTATGAATGTCTTCTATATCAGTATGATATCCAAAAACTTTTGGCTCTTTATCTAGCCATGTACAATTCATTTTAATCCTAACCCAGCTGCTTACATCTAATAACAAAGAAAAGTAAGTATGGATTTTATTAAAAAACTCACTACAAGGTTGATGATCTCTATAAAGCATGTGGACTAATGTATCTGTTCCATCACCTTTAAATACCTTTGTATCACTCCATAACCAAGGTACATTCTTATTATAAAGTAAATCTTCTTTTAATGTATTAAAGTTTTCGTCAGTTAAAAATTTATCAATAATTTTCATACAGTTTTGTAGAACAATGGTGAGTAATCACCCTCAAAAGATACTGATCTAATCGTTGCTGGCGCAGGGTGAGTGGATTTAATACTAAAGTCAACGTTTATATTCTTTTCATATACAGGTATCGTTCTGATATCTTCACTTAAGAATGGTGCATCTGTAGCTTCTATGTAATCAGCTGGAGTGGATTCGTATTCATCAGTGAATGCAGTCTTACCAACTCTAGTTAACGTGGATTCATACAAGCCTATACGTCCAAATGAAACCTTAATCCTATGAAGAACTAATGATGAATTAACATCTCCAAAGGTAGTTTCACCTCTAGTCTGAGAGACATAAAATCTAGGGAAGTCAACTTGATAATCATATAGATAACCAGCAAAGATATTCCCAGACCAATCACCATCAACTGTAAGTGTAGTACCGTTTATAGTTGGCTTACTAAAGTTCTTACCAGCTGTAGAACTAGTAAGAGCTAAGTCACCATTAGATGTACTGTACCCAGCCCAAGCTACGTTACTGAACGTAGTTTTTCTTGTAGTTGAACTATAACTACCACCACTAAGTTGTACCCAATTATCTAGATGTAGTAAGTAATTAACACCATCTTGATCAATACTTGGATCATCACTTGCTTGTACTAGATTCATTTCTTGTAGATAATCTTTATCATCTAAGAAGAAATATGAATCACCTACAATAAAGTGGTAACGTAATGGGTTAATTAGTTTCCATTTAAACCATGAAGACTGAAGTCGTTCATTACCAACATTTAAATACTTATAACCAATTACAGTATCACTAGTTGATTTTCCAAATAAAATAAGGCTATTTTCTCTTGAGTTTGCAAGTAAATTAATATCCGGTGGTAATAACTTTGGAACTATTGTCGTTTGATTTACGATATCAGGTTCACCAACAGAAGCTAAATTAGCAGCTTCAAAGAACTTACTATAAGCTCCACTACTATCTAAGAATCCAACAGTCTTACCAAGAGAGATTGGAGATACCTTTTTGCTGTATTGATAGGTCGCTACACTAGATAATCTTGCAGTCTCAGGTGATAATATTGAATCATCAGTAGCTAATAAAAATTGTTGATCAGTACTAAATAATAGTAAACCATTATTAAGTTGGATACCATCTACAAGCTTTGATGGGAAACTTGAACTACAAGCTATATCAATTCTATCTGTAGGACTAACTGCTAAAGCAGTTGAATTCCAGAAGTTATAAAAGTTTCCAGGTTGAGAACATATTGCATTCTCTCCACTAAGTATGACTAACCTATTTCTCCAAAACAGTATTTTAGAAATGGTTTGATCTTCATCTTTAGCAAAACTTGGATAAGCATTTGTTGTATCATCACCTACTTCTCTTAAAGACCATGCAGCTCTATCAACTGTAAATGTTGTAGTAGCTGTACGTTGGATAGTAAGTGGCATTCTATCAGCAGTAAAACCTTTTTTGATACCAGGCTTTGCACACTCCTCCCACGTCCCAACTCCAGCTAGACCATTCTCAGCATTGAACTTTAAATAGTAATCATCTTTATCAGAATCAGAATTACGAATTTTTACTATATAACCATGCTTACTTTGAAGAGGTAAATCAGTAATATCATTTGCTTCTAATGTAATTGCCTTCATTAAATCTTTTTCAAGAACCGATACATTAAAAGCTGTACTGTCGCTATATAGATAAACACCATTACCTATTACTTCATAGCTAATACCACTAGCACTATTTAGTTCTGCTGCAAGACCACCTAAAATTGTTGTCGCAGTTGCAGCAGTATCAGCATCAAAAGGTGTTGGATCTGGTCTTACAGCTTTGATGTTTGCTTTTTGCTTCGTTACCTCATGATTAGTTACTTTAATGACATAATCAACACCTGCTAACGTTGCAGTAACAACATCATCTGTAGACCAACCTTCGCCTCCATGTAATAGTGTTATCTCGTCATTGTAAGTACACCCAAAATCCTCATTACCATAACTATGGTCATCCGTAGATGGAGCATAAGATGTCGAGTTACCTTGTTGACCTCTAACAGTTAATCTAAATATTAAGTTTGTAGCACCATTACTAGCATGATTAAGATCAAAAACCTTAGTCCCTACATGTGGACAATGACCCGTACTAGGAGTACCAGCTGCAGCTCTATTGCTTGATGATATCTCTACCCTGGTAGCTACGTTTAGATTTGAGGTCGTGTCATTACTACTAACATTAAAAGAGTATTGCCTACCATTCTCAGTCTTTAGTAGTTCAATAAATGCTGCATAAGTATGTGGTCTTCCAGTTGTTGTAGCACTATCTTTTGTAACTACTTTTGTTGTATTGGTTGCAAAAGTTGTATCGTTTATCGTTAGAAAATTTAAATCTGTTGGAGTGTTCGTTGCTAGGTAAGCTTTTAAGTTTGTTGCTGTTGCACTATTAGTAGATCCATAGACAACATCCATACGTTGACCATCAGAACATCTCCAAACTCTTACACTTCCATCTGATTTAACTTGTCCAATATATGAACCTTCAGTATCATCTCTGTAGTAATGAAAGAATGATCCTCCTGTTTGTAGGTCATGTAACTTACCATCTGCTGTTGAGTGACTACGATCACCATCATTAATAGCTGAGGTATCTATCCTCTTACTCCCTGGTCTCTTATATAAACCATAAGTAATATCAGGTACAGCATTAACAACATTAGTTACCTGACCTAAGTTCTTTTTAAAATCTGGTTGTTCAGATATACCACCATAATAGTTAGGTATTGTTTGTGTTATGCCTGTCATCTGCTAAGTGCTCTCCAAGGTTGGAATGTTTGATAAACCTGATTATCTGTAAAACCAAGCATGGAGTGATTGCCTTGATTACATTCGTATTCAATACACGCTGCTCTTGCTAAAGCCTCTTGTTGAGCAAGAAGTTGTACTAACTGTGGGTTCGCTATTAACTGTGTTGCAGCTCTAGCTGATGCTTTATAGATAATATATCTTCTAAATACTGGAGGTATATTCTCAAACTCATAGAGATAAACTACATCGCATGAAACATCATCTGTAAATTCAAATGTATGATTTACTTTATCCCACAACTTTCCATCTTTTCTTATTGTATCTGCTGTCTTAGTTCTCCATCCATTAGTAACGTCTAGTCTTAGTACATTAGTTGGGATGCTTATATGTTTTGTAGTTGGATCAGGTGTAAAAGCAACATGCTCTTCACTATTAAAATGCCAACCTTCACTTTGAATATCTATATTACACTCAGTAAGAATATTATATATAAACGATATCTCTGGGTTGGTACTGATTAAAGAACCTGATGCATTTTTTAACTGGGTGATTGGAGATTGACCGATGGCTCCCAGTATAGAATTGACTGCGGATAATTCGGTATCGAGTTCATTTGTTTTGGTAGCCATGAAATTTTTTCAGTAAAAAAAAAAGGGAGCCATAAGACTCCCATTGCGTGTATAAAAATATATAGTTTATGCGAAACCAGCGTTTGAAATAGCTGTGTTTTCTGTACCAGATCCATCCCAACCTGTTGCGTTAGAGGAAGCTGTGTTAATACCAGCGATCAACTCAACTGCACATGCAGGGTTTAGGAAGTCTGCACCCATAGCCAAACGGCCAAGGATTACATCACCTTGGTATACAACTGATACGTCGCCAGAAGTTACCTGAACCTGTGGTCCGATAGCTTCTACAACACCTGCGGCTTCCTTCTGGAAGATTAGTCCACAGCTATTAGCG
>VTLG01003702.1_pt1 | contig 16365 bp, 19 predicted proteins | sample 4694571 | NCBI WGS metagenome assembly VTLG01 (sample SAMN12604809, study PRJNA352737) | marine metagenome | biome: ENVO:00000447; feature: ENVO:00000209|ENVO:00000569|ENVO:01000036; material: ENVO:00002151; isolation source: viral sequences binned using virsorter ...
TCAAGTGGTTATTTGGGTGGTCTTGAAGTTAAAAACTCAGGTGTGGGTAATGATGCGTTTATGGCATTCCACGCTGGTAGTGATTACGCCTTATACTTTGGATTAGACGCTGATTCTAATAAATTAGCGGTTGGCGGTTGGTCGATGGGAGCAGCTAAATATGCAATTTATCATGAAGGAAACAAACCAACCGAGAGTGATCTGGGTTTCAATTTTATAAGTTCAAATTCTGATGATACTGCTACTGGAAGAATAGTATTTCAAAATAACGCAACTGATAATGAAGATACTATAGCTACCTCTAATTCTTATCAAGGTGGTATTGAGATTTACAACAGTGGTGTAGGCAATGATGCGTTTATGGCATTCCACGCTGGTAGTGATTATGCCTTATACTTTGGATTAGACGCTGATACTAATAAATTATCAGTTGGCGGTTGGTCAATGGGAGCAGCTAAATATGCAATTTATCATGAAGGAAACAAACCAACATTTAGTGATTTGAATTTCTTAAGGTCTGATGCAGATACTTCAACAAGTAATACTCTTACTGTGCAAAGACTAGCGTTTGGTGGTGTTGGTGGTAACTCTGGTAACACCTCTTCATCTTACGCATATAATATATTTCAAGAGGGTGGTACATGGACAAGTCCTTATCCTGATTTACGGATTAATTATCATACAGGTATCGTTTTAGCCGCAAATGCTAGTTATGGTGGAATAAGATTTCAGAGAGATTATAATGATACTACTGAACTATTTTCTGTAGGAAACGGTGATAATCATGTTAGAGTTGCTAATAATCTTATTGTAAGTGGTACGTTAACTGTAGGTGGTGCTGCAGTCTTAACTGCTGCTGATTTACCATCCATAGGTACAAAAATAACTGCGACTGGAGGAAGTACAAGTACATACAGTAATCATAAAATACATGATTTTACTAGCAATGGAACTTTTGAAATTACTGCTGGTGCTGGAGAAGTGGAAGTTCTTATTGTTGCTGGTGGAGGAAGTGAAGGTGGTGCTGGATCTGGATGCCACGCAGGTGGTGGTGGAGGCGGTGGAGGCATCGTCAACCGATTCGTTACTCTCGGAATTGGTAAATATTCTGTTGTTGTTGGTTCTGGTGGAGGTTATAGAAATAATGGTGGAAACTCCAGTGCATTTGGACTTGTTGCTCTTGGTGGTGGTGCTGGTGGTCCAACATTGACTGGTAATGGAAATAATGGTGGATCAGGTGGTGGAAGTTCAAGACATACTAATAGTAATCAGGGTGGTGTTGCTACTCAACCATCTAGTGATGCTGGTGGACTTGGAAACAATGGTGGTGGCACAGGACCAACTAATACCAATCCTGGCGGTGGTGGTGGTGCTGGCGGTGCTGGTACAAATGGTAACGGTGGTGGTATTGGTGGTGCTGGAAAACAGTTTACTCAATTTAATAACAATACATATTTTGGTGCTGGTGGAAATGGTAATACCAATGGTGGATCTCAAGGACAAACTCAAGCAAATAATCATGGTGCTGGAAACACTGGTGCTGGAGGTGGAGGTTCCAGTGGTGGAGGAACTAGATATAGTGGTGGATCTGGTAGGGTAATGATTAGGTATCCAGTATAGGAGGTAGATTAATGAGTCATTTTGCTAGAGTTGATAAGTCAACAAATAAAGTTACGGATGTTGTAGTTGCTACACAGGCATGGGTATATGAACAATCAGATAGTGAAGATTGGTTTCAAACTTCATACAATCAATCTGATGGCAAACCATTTGCAGCTGTAGGATCTACTTATGATAGATCAAACAATGTGTTTATTCCTGTACAACCAATAATGTCTACAACAGGAGTAGCTTGTACGTCATGGGTCTGGGATTCAACAAAATATGAATGGAAACCCCCAGTGGACATACCATCCGATTATAATGATGCTGGTATTGGTACAGAAAGAATTTTATACGCTTGGGTCGAAGAAGAGAGAAAATGGATACGACATTATTCTGCTGATGATGTTGCAAATGGTAGAGCTCCAGATTGGTATTTAAAGTCTGTTGGTATTAGCACATAAATAACTAAAAAGTAATATGGCTAATAACAGAGAGGTATCGCAGTTAGGTTCGATTATAAAGGTCGGTGATTCGGCTGGTCGAGTTGGTATTGCGAATTCTGTTGGTATAAACACAACTGCTCCTACTGGTTCTTTTGCCTTAGATGTTCACGGTACTACCAACCTTCAAGGAAATACGACTATCACAGGAACACTAAATATAAATGGTGCTGCACCATCACAAGAAGCAGATGTAGTTGCATTGGCAATCGCTTTAGGATAATAATTCAACATGGCAAATACCTTCAAACTTAAAACAAAAGCGAATGTGGGAATCACAACCCAGAATGTATATGTGGTTCCGAGTGCAACGACGACTGTAGTAATCGGTATCACGTTGGCAAATATTACTGGTGGAGGAGTTTTAGTAGGTGTAGGAATTACAAGACCATCTGCAGATGACGTAAATGTTTTAAAGAATGTTCCGATTCCTCAAGGTTCATCTCTCGAATTTATGGCAGGTAATAAAGTAGTATTAGAAGCAGCTGATACATTAACAGTCAATAGTGATACGAGTGGAAGTATCGATGTATCACTCACAATAATGGAGACAACCTAAGATGGCATTAACCCGAATTACTAAGGGTGTCATCAAACCCAATGAGAATTATGATACCCATAATATAAACTCCACAGGTATAATAACTGCAGTCGGTGCTAATTTCACTGGTAATGTGTCAGTCGGTGGTGTTTTAACATATGAAGATGTTAGTAGTATTGATGCTGTTGGTATCATCACTGCAAATCAAGGTATTCACGTAGGTGCTGGTGTATCTGCTGTTGGTGTAGGAACATTTGGTAGTTTAGATATAGGTGGAGATATAGATGTAGATGGTCATACAAATGTAGATAATTTAAGCATCGCTGGTGTTACAACATTTTCGGACAATGATATACATTTTAAAAATAATGGAATAACATCTTGTAGATATGATAGTCATTTGGGACGATTTAATTTTAATCATTCTGGTGGATTACAATGGTATAAAAATGGTAATCTATCAAACTCTTCAGGTGCAATGATATTTTATTCTGAATTTGCTAATCAATATAAGGGTTTGGTAATACATGCACCTTGGCAAGGACAGAATAATGCAAAAAATGTAACAGTGATGGGTTCGTCAAATGGAAGGTTTTATGTACAACATAATTTAAATGCTCAAGAGACCTTTAGTGCTTATTTTGAGGGAGGTGTTCATTTAGGTTACTATCAGTCAGGAACTAAATTATCAACAACCACAACAGGAATTAGACTTTATCAAGATTTAACAGTTGATAGAAATGCTTTGATAACAGGCATTTCAACATTTACAGGTGCAATAGATGCAAACGGAGACTTAGATGTAGATGGTCATACAAATTTAGATAATACAACAATCGCTGGTATTACAACATTTACTAACGTTGTTACTAAATTTAAAGCGAATAATGGTGGAAATACACATCTTCAAATACTATCTACAGGTTCAGGTGAAGCTGGAATATTTTTTGATGCAGCGAATGGTGATATAGCTGGAAGTGATTACGCATTCATCGGGCAACAAAATAATTTAGATTTTGTTATTAAAGCAAATCCTAACGCTGGCAATATTGATTTTCAACGTGGTACTGATACAAAAGTTCGCATCGACACAAGTGGTAATCTGAATGTTAATTATGATTTAGATGTAGATGGTCATACCAATTTAGACAATGTAAGTATTTCTGGTGTCACAACCACAACTGATACCATTAGAATTCAAGGTGATAATAAGTACTTAACTATTGGTGCTGGTAATGATATAGGACTTGTGCATACGGGTGGTGAAAGTTTTATTACAAATGCAACAGGACATTTAACACATAGAAGTGACGTTCATAAATGGGAAAATTTTGCAGGATCCTCAGAATATCTTCGCATCTTAAGTGGTGGTAATATTGGTATTGGAACTGTTAGTGCAAGTGCTCTTCTACATTTGCACAAAGCATCAGGAGATATTATACAAAAAATAGAAAGCAGTAATGGAGCTGCTGCTTTAGAACTGAGACACACAAATGGTTATGGTTATATTAATTATTTTCAGGATGGAGCAGAAACATTTAGAGTAGGTCAAATAGCACAATTCACTTCTTATAGTGTTTACAATCCAAATAGTTCTTTACCTTATCAGTTCTGTGTTGAAGGTAATGGAGAGGTTGGAATTAATACACATAATCCTGCTAACACACTACACTTATTAAGAAACACAAATCACGGAATTACACTACAAAAAGGTGGAACAAATCCTGGTTCTGCACTAATACAGGTAGCTTCATATGGTGCGTTAAATTTAGAGGCATCAAATAACCTTACTCTACAATCTGGTGGTTCTCAACAAATATTCTTTAACAGAGGTGGCACTACGGTTGCAAAATTTGATACCTCTGGTAGATTTGGTATAAATCAATCAACTCCAGCATCAAGATTGCACATATCTGAAGTAGGAAGTAATACAATAACCATTCAATTAACTAATGCTACCACTGGGCACACAGCTGGACAAGATGGAATGACGATGGGTTATTCCACTAATTCAACTGCAGGATTTATTAACGTATGTGAAAGTGGTAGTGATTTTACAATTAAAACTGGTGGAACTGCTGCTGGTAATGAAAGACTTCGCATCACATCAACTGGAAATATTGGTGTGGCAGGTGCAACTGGTACTGATTTCAGTCTTCTTGATGGAATGGTTATTAATACTGCAAATGGAAGTGCTGGATTAATAATTAATAGTTCTTCTTCAAGTCATAATGCTTACATGTCTTTTGGATATGGAAGTGGTTCAGGCACATCACACGCTGATCAATATTCTGCTTACATTGGAAGAGTTGGTGATAATACTTTAATTTTTGGAACTAATAATAATATTAGAGCACAAGTTACTTCAGATGGTCATGTCGTGCCAGGTGCAAACAGTTCTTATGATTTAGGATTAACTGGAACAAAATGGAGAAATGTTTTTGCAACTGACTTTAAAGCACCAGATGGAAATACTAATGGTTTTTATGTAGGAAATTCAGACGACCTCCATCTGTTTCATAATGGACAAGACACGTACTTAGAAAACGATACAGGTCATTTAAATTTTACAAATAAAAATAGTAATAAGATAATATTCAGAACAACTACTAGTGAGACTGAAAGAGTTAGCATCCAATCAAATGGAAAAGTTACAATTGGAGATCCTGCAGGTTTTACTCCAGTGGGACTTCTTCACCTTTATCAGGCAACTAATGATCCTTACCTTTATATTCAGAAAGGCAATGCTGGTGATTCTGCTGTTGATATAGGTGGTATTTACTTTAAAAATAGCACTAATAGTCTTGCTTCAATCTATTGTAGAAGTGATGATATCAATGATGGTAATATAATTTTCCAGACCATGAATAATGGATCTTTAGGAGAAAGACTTCGTATCGAAAATGACGGAAAATTAATAGTTAAAAATGCTGAATTACAAATTGAGTCTAGTGCAGCTTATAATACACATTTAAATTATAACAATATAGGTACAAATTATATAACTTCTGCTAATGGTACTGGTACATACTTTAGAGGTTCAAGTAATGGCATAAATCCATTAACAGTTCTAGGTTCTGGTAACGTTGGTATAAATGAAACTTCTCCATCATCTCAACTTGTTGTAAAAGCAACAACTGATGATAATCCAGCAATATCATTTTATAGACAATCTACTGCTGGTGATATTGCTGCACTTATTTGGAAAACTGCTGCTGGTAATCAGGCAATGATTAATTATCGAGGTGGTAGTGGAAATGAAGGTATGCAATTCTATGTTGGTGGAACTAGTTCTGGTGCTGAAAGAGTTCGTTTTCAATCATCAAATTTCAAAGAAATAATATTCCCACAACAAAACAGTAGTACTTATGCAAGCAGAGTTTACTTTACGGAAGTATCAACTAACGCTAATTCATACGTAAAATTCGCAACAATTACAGGACCTAGTTTCCGAACTCACATTAAAATGTCCTGTACTTCAACTATCAGTAATGTTGTTACTAATGCAGAGTTTGATATACAGGTTGGTCATTATCAAGATATATTTGTTACATCAAGAAGTTTGGATTACACTCAAATGGCTATCCAAATCAAATCAGACGCTAATCAAAATTATGACCTTTATATGAGAAGAAGTGGTGGTGCAAATTCATCATCGTTTAGTACTCATAAAGTAGCAATTCATCCACAACTGTTTGAACAAGTAAGTTTTAATAGCAATATAAATTATAATACTACTACTCACGAACATGGTACTTTAGCTGGTACTATGAGAATAACTGCATCGGGAGGACCTGATGGTAACTTCCGTTGTCAAGGTTCTATTACTAAGGGTAGTGGTAGTTTTACAATTCCACATCCACATCCATCTAAAAAATCCACACATAACTTAAATCACTCATTTATCGAGGGTCCACAGTGTGATAACATTTATCGTGGAAAGGTTACTTTATCATCAGGTGGTGCTACAGTCAATCTTGATACTGTATCAAACATGACTGAAGGAACATTTGTATTATTAAATCGTGATGTACAATGTTTTACTACAAATGAGACTGGTTGGGGTGCAATTAAAGGTTCTGTATCTGGTAACGTGTTGACTATCGCAGCACAAGATAGTTCATCAACAGATACTATATCTTGGATGGTTGTTGGAGAACGTCAAGATGATACAATCAAATCAAGTATTTTAACTGATTCTGATGGTAATCTTAAGGTTGAATCATTGATAGAAGGAGATTATGATACTTCAAACTTACATCAATATTACCCTACCTAGACCGTACTATTGACACTTTGTAAAGTATGATATATAATAAAGTCAAAATATATTTTAGTAATGGCAACTGAGCAACAAAATCATTTAAAATCTGTTACAGAGCAAGCACAAGGTCTTGTGACCGAAATCAATCAACTTGAAGGAGCAGCAAAGTCAAAGAGAGAAATGCTTCTCAAGTTACAAGGTATCGTTGAGTATCTACAGCAAACTGGTGTTGAATTACCTAAAGAAGAGGAAGAAACACCTGTAGTAACACCTGAGGCTGAAACTTCTGATAAATAAAGAAAAAGAACTAATTTAGATGGCATATATTGGTCGTCAAATATCTTCAAGTACATTTTTAAAGCTTGATAGTATTCAACCACTTTTCAACGGTAGTAGAGTAACCTTTCCACTTACGTTAGGTGGAGAGGCATTTTTTCCTGGCAATCCATTTTCGTTATTGGTTTCTCTAAGTGGTGTTATACAAGAACCTGTATCTGCTTTTTCCATTGTTGAAAATAGAATTACATTTGCAACTGCTCCACTTTCAAATGCAACTTTCTATGCGATCATTCTTGCAACAACAAATCCAACTCCCCTTCAATCTTTAACTGTAGGTACTCGAACCACTGCTCAAACGATTGATTTACATGGAAGGTCGATGGCAGTGCGTACAAGAGGTTCTGTAAATATTCCAATTGCATTTAACCTCACATAAATAAAAAGAAAGATTAAAAGTAATGGCAGATAGATTTCCGTTAATATTAAATACAAGTGCCAACCAGATTCAAGAAATTGCCTCTGGTGATAATCTTGATATGACAGGTAATAATATTAAGAGTGTAAGTCAAGTGATATTTGCTGGTATGACTACATCTGCCAGAGATGCATTAACAGCTTCAGCAGGTATGGTAATTTATAATTCAAGTACAAATAAATTACAATGTTATAATGGTTCAAGTTGGAATGATTTATTCTAACCTGATAAATAATAAACAGTAGTAGTATGCAGTTAAATGCCTTATATTGGTAATAGTCATAATAACGTGGGAGAGCACGTAAATAATTTTAAGGTATTAGATGACATCTCATCATATACAGCGACCTTTGATGGATCCGCTACAGGTGTAGTATCTACGACAAATGAAACAATAAGAGTAGCAGATCATAGATTTTTACAAGGACAGAGAGTAACATATAATAATGGTGGTGGAAGTAATATTGGTGGATTGACAAGTGGAACTGCTTATTATATTTCATTAGACACTGCAAATACAGTTAAGTTAGCAACAAGTTTAGTAAACGCAAATAATAATACAGTTATTAATTTATCTTCAGTTGGTTCTGGATCTTCACATACTCTTACTGCTGCGTTTGATGGTGTTAACAAAGAATTTAAATTAACTTATGGCACTAAAGCTGCTATAGTGCTTACTGCTCCACAACTTAATATTGCAATTAATAATGTAATACAAAGACCAAATCTAAATCCTTTATCATTTACAGAGGGTTTTGCAGTTAAAGATGGAAACAAAATAATATTTCAATCAGCACCACAAGTAAATGATGTATTTTGGGGAAGTATTACATCAAATTCGATTAGTGTTTTTGATGTTGAAGATAACGCTGTAGATAATTTTACTGGTGATGGTAGTACAACTAATTTTACACTATCAGCAATTCCACCAAATAAAGAAAGTATACTTGTAACTCTTGATGGTGTTGTACAACATCCAAGTGATAATAGCACGACAAGAGCATATACGATTGATGCTTCTGTTGTCGTATTCACATCTGCACCTGCAAGTGGGGTATTAATTCAAGTCAGACATATTGGTTTTGCATCTCCAACGACTCCTGTTAGAAGTTTTTATGGACGAACTGGAAATGTAACTCTTAATAATACTGATGATATCGTAACCAGAAATATTAATTCATCAGGTATCATTACAGCATCAAGTTTTAGTGGATCTTTTTCAGGAGCAATTTCAGGAACAACTATTTCAGCAACATCAGCAACCTTCAGTGGTGATGTATCCATCGGTGGTACACTTACATATGAAGATGTTAAGAACGTTGATTCAGTAGGATTCATCACAGCGAGAAGTGGAATCTTAGTTCAAGATGATGCCACCTTTACTGGTGCTGTTGGTAATATGGTCTTTGATAAATCTGATAGTGCACTAGAGTTTGGTGATGGTTTAAAAGCGTCTTTCGGTAATAGTTCTGATTTAGAAATATATCATACAAGTGACGTTAATTATATTGATTGTACAAATAATTTTCCATTACGGCTACAAGCAAATGATTTCCGTTTAAGAAAACAAGATGGAAATGAAGAAATGATAACAGCTTTTGCTAATGGCACTGTTAGATTATATTTTAATGGAGAGGAAAAATTAAGCACCATTGATAAAGGAATTAAAGTTGGAGCTGGTGTCACAATTGAAACAAACGGACAGGCAACTTTCGCTGGTGTTTCAACATTCACAGGTCATAGTCAATTTGATGAATACATTAGGATAGGAAATCCTGGTCAATTATCAGGTTCAAATTGGGGTTCTCAAATTGGTAGAGGTGCAGGAGCAACTCGCCCTGCATCTTTAACTTTTAATCATGGTGGTTCAGCTACATTAGAACTTGGTTCTGTAGTAGCAGCAGCCATCATCGGAACGAATAGTCATGGTGCTAATGATAAACCAATAAGGTTTATGACTGGAATGAATATTGGCACCCTTACTGGTGGATCAATACAGATGGAGATTAAAAATAATGCTGTTAATATTTTTAATGATTTAGATGTAGATGGTCATACAAATTTAGATAATGTAAGCATTGCTGGTGTCACCACATTTACTAATAGTGCTGGAGTTGCTGACTTCAAACCAATACAATTAGAAAAAAGTGGTACAACTGGAGCATCACGAATTCAATTTCTTGAAAATGGAACTAATAAGGGTGGCATAACATATTCGCACGATAATAATAGAGTGGAACTCATAGCTATGAGTGGGGATGATATTGTTTTTTATTCAGGTGGTAATTTAACAACTCGCATCAACTCAAGTGGACATGTTGTGCCAGGTACAGACAGTACTTATGATTTAGGATTGACTGGGACAAGATGGAGAAATGTATATACTGACCATATAAGTGTTGCTGGTATTTCAACCGCAATAAGATATGATGTTAATTTTGTAAATGCAGAAATAAAATTAACTACTAATCAATCTAGTTTCTCAAGATATGGAAGAATAAATCATTACCATAATAATGGAACAACTGAACATAATGCAATTCAGTTTTCTCCTCGAAATGGTGCTACTGGTCGAATGATGTTTTACAATCAGGTTGGTGGTACAGTAACAGAAAGATTACGTATTGATGGTACTGATGGTATACAACCTTTGGCTCATATTATTCCTATGACCGACAGTACTTATAACTTAGGGTCAAATGGAACTCGTTTTGCAAATGTTTATGCTGATACTTTATATGGAAATGGTGCAAACTTAACTGGTATTGATACAGATTTAGTATCTGACACTTCACCGCAGCTAGGCGGTGACTTAGATACTAATAGCTTTGAAATACTTTTAGATGATAACCATGCTGTAAAGTTTGGCAATAATACTGATTTAACAGTTTTACATAGTGGTACAACTGGTGTAATCAATAATGTCACAGGTGATCTTCATATCAAAACTACAAGCTCTGGTGATGATATTGTTTTAATATCTAATGATGATATTGAACTTCAACCACAAGCTGGTCAAAATGGTATAAAAGTTATTGGTGGAGGAGCTTGTGAATTATATCATAATAATGTTCTAAATCTTAAAACAAATACTAACGGAGTTTACATTTCAACAAGTGCAGACCAAGGTAGATTAAGATTTGCTGATACATCTGGTAATATTGCTTATCAGATTACTGGTACTGATGTTGCATCTTCTGGGGAAACTGGCGGTAGGATGGTTGTCCAAGATGCTTTAGGTGGTATGGTTCTCGATTTCAGAACAGCAGGAGGTAATATATTCTGTTACAACACCATAAAACTAAATGGTAATGCTACTGCTGATGATTTAAAACTTGTTATGGGACAAGGCGAAGATTACCAACTATATCATGATGGGAACTACAACATATTAAAGGGAACTGGAGCACATTCTACACAATTCTGGACTAACAATACTCCTCGTTGGAGAATACAATCAACTGGACATTTAATGCCAGAGGCTGATGGTACTTATAGTGTAGGTACAAGTTCTTATCGTCTTAGCAGTCTTTACGCTAAAGGTGTAATATCAAATATTTTTACTAATGCAGGAACTTCAACTCAAGCTGAATTTAGAAATGAACATAGCGTTTACGGTGGTGGTGTAAGATTTAGATCTAATAACACCTACGGAACACTTGAAATTATTAATTATGATGCAACTGCTAGTGCATCGATCTATAATTCAACTGGTGGATGGCACTGGACTGGTAATTGGCAGACTCATGGTGCTGTTTTACCTTGGACTAATGCAGCATATACCCTTGGAACATCTTCTAAGCGTTGGACAACCGTTCACAGTACAGGCTTAAATGTTAGTGGTGGAACTACACCAGCTACAATAACTCATACTGGCGGTAATGCTTTAACTTTAAGTCGTAGTAGTAAAAATCTTAATTTTAACGCTAACTACGGAGCAGCTAATACTCATGCAACAATAGACGTTACTTCTGGAATGGAGCTACGTTTTCAAGTTGCTGGTAGTGATAGAGTAAAACTAGATTCAAGTGGTCATTGGCTACCAACTACTAATAACGCTAGGGATTTAGGTTCTACATCATTACGTTGGAGAAACGTCTACACCAATGACCTTAACTTATCGAATGAAGGAAAAACTAATGATATTGATGGCACTTGGGGTTCATATACAATTCAAGAGGGTGAGGATGACTTGTTCTTGATAAATAAACGGAGTGGTAAGAAGTACAAGTTTAATCTCACGGAGGTATCATAATGGCATATTACGCTAATGAAAACACTGAGATTTTATCCACAAACTTAGGAACATCCTCAAACCCTGCAAAATCTGGAAAACAGTTGCGTCAATATAAACACGCATCAGGTAATTATTATATTAAACCAGAGGGATATAGTGGTAGTGCAATAGAGTGTTACGTGGAGATGGATATGATGGGTGGTGGATGGGTTCTTTGTGGTTGTTTTGCACCACAACATAGTGGTTTTTCAATGAGTGGTAATACGTCAGGTCTTAATGCTAGTTCTGTAAAAAATTACAATACAAGTAAACCCTCTAATAATAACACTGCAATTTTACCGAAGGCTTATATAAATCAATTATGGCATCAAGATAATAATGGTAAATACACTGATTGGACAGTATGTTTTATGCATGGTAGAAGTGCTGGTGGTTATCTTTTAGGTCAAGTAAAACCAAAAGGACAATATCAACTAAGTACCTTTGATATGTATGAAGGAATTTATTTTACATATAACCTTAATAATAAGTTTTTGGTAAGAACTTACACTGATGGTGATAACACTGATTCTGAACATCCATCAAGAGAAGAAATTCATTGGTTTGCTCAGACTGGTGATGACGATACTACACCTTGGACAAATTACAATTCTGGAAGATCTAATTATGCGTCTGGAGGATATCATTACTTAGTTGATGATTATCATGGTGGTGGAGAATGGATGTTCCGTGAAAATTCTGATGATACGCCAGGTAATGCTTATGGTGGATCATCAAATGTAGGATCTCGTTTCTGGATAAGATAATGGCACAAACTTTTTCTAAAACAATTACAGAATTAACTGCTGTAAACTCGTATGATGGTAAGTCTATTGTCATTCATAAGGTCAATTGGAGTTACATAATTTATGATGATGCCACTGATACAGAGAGACATATTGATTGTGAAACAGAATTAAACATCGATGGTATAAGTAGTTTCACAGATTACAGTTCACTTAAAGAAACTGATGTTATTGCATGGATAGAGGCATCACTAACGACGGATGAAGACACAAAATATAAAACAGAACTCACTAGAAAAATTAACATTTTGAATGGTGGTACATCAATCAAAAAATTACCTTGGTCTTAATCTGTATAAACACACAAATCTTTTTGTGATATAATAAGAAAACATTAAATTTATAAATCATTATTTAAGAAGACATATGAACTTTGCAGTTTATACCAAGGACAATTGCCCCTATTGTGAAAAGATAAAACAGGTTATGGACTTGACAAAACTGAGTTATGTGGTGTATAATTTAAATGAACACTTTGACAAAAAATCTTTTATAGATGAGTTTGGTCAAGGATCAACTTTCCCACAGGTGGTAGTTGATGGTAAAAAACTAGGAGGTTGTGTTGACACAATCGAATTCTTGCGAGAAAATAAAATCGCAAAGTAAAGACATAAATAAATCAACTCACCATATTGATCGTGGTTTTGAGTTGATACTCTCAGGAGGTAAAAGAAAGAGACCTAAATCATTTCGTCTGTTGTTAGATAAGATGATTTCTTTTTTTAACAAGGACATAAACATTCATTTAGACTTTTATGTGGATGTAAAACCAAAAAAATAATCTCAGGAGAATTATGTTAGCAGTAAGCATTGTGTTCGCAGCATTTCTGTTTATATTGTTTCTAATTGTAGGAGTAATAGGAGGATGGGTTGCAAGGGATTACATGATGAATTATCAAGAGGTTGAAAAAATCCACCCAGAGATGTATGATAGAAATGGTAATATAGTTCCTGATGAAATAGTAGCATTCCGATTTGAAAATTATGACAACAACAGCGAAGAAGACGACGACTAAAACAGTGAAAGCTAAAACTACAAAGATTCCTGTTTTATCTAAAATTCCTTTTGCATTTGAAGTTTTAGATGCAGCGTCAAAGCAAAGGACAAAGGCAAAGAAAATTGAAGTTCTAAAAACTTATGCTCATGATTCTATCATGGCAATTTTGATTTGGAACTTTGATGAAACTGCAATCTCATTACTTCCAGAGGGAGATGTACCTTATGGAAATACAAGAGAGGATAACAGTATGACAGGAACTTTATCTGATAGAATTAATGATGCTGTAGGTAAAATGGGTGAATTGGGAACTACTTCTTTAGGTTCTCAAGACCAAGGTAAAGCGTCTATTCGTAAAGAATACACTAAGTTCTATAATTTCCTTAAAGGTGGTAACAATGGTCTTAGTAATCTCCGTAGAGAAACGATGTTTATAAACATACTTGAAGGATTACATCCATTAGAGGCAGAGATATTAGTTTTAGTAAAAGATGGAAGGTTGACAGATAAGTACAAGATTACAAAAGAAATTGCAGGTGAAGCGTATCCACAAATCGTATGGGGAGGTCGCTCATGACTAAACCACTAGGTCAATTATCACAAAATGATAAATCAGAGAAACCAGAAATTAGAGAAACATACTGGACTTCAACTGAGAAAGAGTCTCTAAAAGAGACGTATGGTACAGAAATATTAGTTGAGAATGGTTCTCCTGCAGATGTGATGACAAGAGAAGCTCCAACAGACGCATCAATCGTTACTTATACAGTTGACGGAAAAGAACATCAAGACTTAACTAGAGGTTCGAGAGTTAAACTGTTTGATATGTATTATGATAAGTTTACGAATGTAAAACGTATTGATTATGGACAGGGTACAATCAAACCATCTCTATGGGGATACAGTGGTGAAGCAGCACCCAAAAAGAAAAAGCGAAAGTAATTTCAAAAATAGGGGAAAAAAAATCCCGCCAAAAATTGACCTTTTAAGGTTTTTTTTACATGATATTAATTGAAGATGCTATCACAAATGATTTGTACCAAAAATGTACGAATGAACTTAATGAAAAAAGGTATCATAACTGTTGGAAATCCAGTAGTGTAACTTGGGATTCTGGTATAAAACAAGGAATTGTTGGTAGTTGTATTATTACTGATGTATCAGATATCATACAAAATTTATTAGAAGCAGAATTAAAATCAATCCTCCCAGACCACGATAAATTAGTATTTCAATATTATATCTGGCAACCTCAATCTGGAATCAGTTGGCATACTGATGAAGAAAGTGATAGATTATTTGGTGCTACTTTATATCTCAATGAGGATTGGCATCCTGATTTTGGAGGATGGTTTATTTGGAAAGAAAATAATACTTATCATACAATTCTACCTAAGAAAAAATTTTTGATAATTAATAATAATTATCAGCATCATTGTGTTACTCCAGTCTCTACAGGATTCCGATGTACGATCCAAATATGGGGCAAAAAAAATCCCGCCAAAATTTGACGCTGTAGGGTTTTCTGTAACATAAAATACAAAAGAGCTTGACTATATACTATGAATGTGTTAATATAAACACATCGTTCATCTTATGGGCATACTTTTACCACTTTTAATCGCTAGTCACGAACCAGTCCATTGGACTATTAGATGTGACGGGTGGAAAGAACTGGCTTCAGAGGTTCGACAAGATGAATATCTTGATGAACAATCAAAGTCAGACTTGATAAACTACTTTAAAACTAAAGTAGAGGTAGAATGTGATTTTGAACCATAAGACGCAAGTAAGCCGACTCGGAACGGGTTCGTTCATCTCCTACGGGAGACGCAAAAGCCGACTGAAGGAACGGATTTAAAAGTCCAACTACTTTAGGAGAAACCAAATGGCACAAGTCACATACCGTGGTGTCGTATATGACACCGATAGGAACAAAGCAAAGCAGACTAACAAGGTCGATCTAACTTACCGTGGTGTAAGACAAGAAAAAGAACTTACAAGTCTTAAGTGATTGAAACATTAGAGATATGTTTAGCATCTGCTATCTTTCTCACAATCATAACTGCTGAAGTTCAGTTCCTATATGGAAAATAAACATAGGGAGGGTTGCATCCCTCCTTTTTTTATGCTATATTAATTGAAACATTAATATTATGGACAGAGACAAACTTAAACTAATGGTTCGTAACTTAGAATTATTGGTTGATGATATTAAAGCAGAAGTTTTTTCGGATGTGGAATCTTACGTAAGTCCACCTCCTACCATATCACAAGATTATGACGAAATACTAGAGGACGACGATGGCTACCCAGACTAGTAGAGCAAAAAGATTAATCAAGTTGTTAGAAAGATTACTTAAGAAAGATTATCTTTACGATAAAGAACAACTTAAATTAATTCGAGAACAACTAAAAGTTGCTAAAAATGAATTAGCAAAAATTGAAGAACAAACATCAAAAGGATTTAAATGAACGTATCTCTTGTAAGTGTATCACCCGATGCTGAAAAGCACATGGCATATTGTGCTCGTGTAAGTAATCCCAATAATCAGGATAATGAAAATTATGCAGGTCTATTAAGATATTGTATAAAACATCAACATTGGTCAATTTTTGAA
>VTLG01008150.1_pt1 | contig 16363 bp, 23 predicted proteins | sample 4694571 | NCBI WGS metagenome assembly VTLG01 (sample SAMN12604809, study PRJNA352737) | marine metagenome | biome: ENVO:00000447; feature: ENVO:00000209|ENVO:00000569|ENVO:01000036; material: ENVO:00002151; isolation source: viral sequences binned using virsorter ...
CCGTTACAGTGACGCTTCCTACCGATCCCGTTCCTGCTAAACCAGTGACGGAAACATTTGCATCTGCGGTTACCGTTACCGATCCTACTGCCCCAGTACCAGCAACTCCTGTTACGGTGACATTTGCATCTCCTGTTACCGTAACACTTCCTACTGCACCCGTTCCAGCTATACCCGTTACATCAACGGGAACTGGCTCACCCCAGGTACTAGAACCCCAGGTAGAACGGCCCCAGCCTGTTACATTTGCCATGCTACGCTATACGAATAATCGCGTTACTCGCGTCTGCCGCAGGAAAAGCAACCGTAAACGTACCAGCAGTGGCCGTTTTCAATGCACCAAAATCTAAAATAACAACAGACGGATCACCGCTCGCACTATCATTAAAAATCATTGCACCCATAGCCGAAAACGTAGCAGTAGACCACGAAACATCAGCAAAATCAGTATAGGCGGTCGTACTACTTGTCGTAGGATCTACCCGTGTAAGTGATTCTCCCTTGGCAGTATAATTCGTGCCGCTTATTTCATCGGTTGAAGTATACGCTGTAGTAGCGGCAGTGAATGAAGAATCATCATCATATAGAGCCATTCTAAAGGTGTTCCCGCCTGAGTTGAGGAAGTTGTGCTTTGCTTCCATCAATTCCTTTTTGAAGGAGGTACACATAAAATTCCCTGAAAATGCCATTATAGCTTCTCCACTGAGTTAGCTAGATCGTTGTGGCCCGCTGAACGCAAGAGGGTGACGATCCTAGAACGGTCCTCATTGATTGCTTCGTACATATAATACTTCACGGCCTTATAAATGAACTCCTTAAACTCTGCCGCCTGCTCCGCTATCAGAGGATGTGCGCCCTTGCCTACGGACACAATCTGATCGGATGCCCGTGTTGCCCAATGATCCGGCCCAAGGGTGGTATTGTTGGTCGTGGTGACCATGACGTTGCCCACCTCTCCATTAAACATCAGGCTTTTGCCGTCATTATCATGCCATCCCTGTATTCATCTCCGGTCATCCGGCCTTCTGCCTGCATCTTCAGAAGTTCCAGTGCTTCCTGATATCTTTGCTGATACAACTGCATCAAATCCGCATCACCCTTCATATAAGTATAGGCTTCGACCAGACTTCCATACAGTAATACCGTATCAGCATTTGTACCCAACCACGAAGGACTCGTATCCACAATCGAAGCTGGCTGATAGTAGTAATGAAGCTCCGTAACAAAATCAGCATTGGGGGTTGGCCCTATGATGAATGCATCACTGGCAAAGATACCATAATACTTAGGCACTCCTTCGGTGGATGCATTCGGATAGGTCGCCCTTATGAAATTCGCGTCCTTGTTTAATAAAAATATTTGGTTACTGGAACTTGTAATCGCCAAGGACAACGGAAACAAAAAATCCGTAGGCATCGTCAGATACTTATTACCATCGGTAATCGTGCCTGCAACATTCTTGCGGTTCACGGGCAGATTGACTGAACGATAGATACGCTGTTCAGCCTGCTTGACGAACGTAGGAATCGCAGCCACGAAGTTTGTTTCTGTGTTCTGGCAATAATCCTTGATCGCGGCGGTCAGTTCAGCATAGGTCATGTCGTCACCTTCACGGTCCCAACTTGCCCATGTGCCACAATGTTGCCCGATCCACCTCCATTACCATTTCCTACGGGATCGAATGCGAACAACTCCCTGCTGGCATCCTGCGATAGATCTGGTCTGGGATCTCTAACGGCCTGCGGATCAGCGTAATCACCCAAACGCCCCAGAAAATTCTGAGGCTGGTCCTCGTCCAGCATATTCTTGCCGACCATGAGTCCCGTCATGCGACCAGCTTTGATCTGGGGAACCAGATCCTTGAGCTTGTAGCGAAATCCCGTACGATCACAGAATCCGAACGCATATTTGCCCTTGGCATACTTAGCCATCAGGAATAGCCTCCCGGCACGAAATGCACCGAAGCGCGATCACGATCCTCTTGTTGTGCCAGATCCCACTGAAATTCGTATTCGGCCTTGAGTTCGGCGGATCTCGGAAACGCTTCCGGATACTTCTGTGATACCATAAATGCCAAGCCAGCTACGAGAGCCGGAAGGAAGCGAGCAGGAACGTCAGGATCATTGGACCCCACGACACCCGTATCCTCAATACGCCGGATCTGCTGATAGACGAACGTGTACGCTTTATCTGGCGTAGGCCACAGATAAACAACCGGAGCATCACGCTGTTTGTCTATATATAAGTTCACGGGACGCCCTTCGGTAAGCTTATTCGGAATCGTCGAGTACTGAGAGACACTGAAGCGTGAGAGAGGCAGGTCGCTCTGCGACGTACCGGACCCGTCACGAATCCAGTGCTGAATCAGATCAATCGTATCGGAGTCCATCGTGATCGTGGAGGTGCTTGCCGTGCAGGTCTTAGTGCCCTGCTCCACGGTCCAGAAGTTCAGACCACGATTTGTCCACTCAAGGCTCAACAGGTTCAACGATCTGCGAGCCGTTTCGATGTCATAGCCCGTCTTCGACTGAAGCCCGCATCGCTCGAATGCCTCTTCGATAACCTCCGAAATCTCAAGATTGAATGCAGAGGTTCCAGATGTAGCCATCAGCAACCCTCAGATTTTTTACACATGAGATTCTGAAAGTTATCAACACCTTTCGGTAACTTAGAACCATTGCCAACCATTCCCTTTGCTCTCATACGAGAGAGGTCGGGAAGCTTTGCATTATGCATCATCGACTTCCTGACCATGCCACCGGATACGTACGAATCGTCACCAAACTTGCGTGCTACGTCGGGTTTGTTGGCCCACAGGTACCTTCTCTGCTTCTCACTCTTGAACGGCATAATTAAAACGCCTTCCAGTTAGGATATTCTTTAGCAATGTGACTCGTATGACCGACTTCTTCCTCATAGCCGGGATAGTTTTCAACAAGTCTGCTGTAGTAACCCCAGTTGTGATCACTGTCCGCCTTTTTTCGTGCGACTTCATTGTATTCGGGAACCTTGGCAGTCGGCTTATCAGGCATCAGTAGCTCTTCCTCATTGCCATCATAACGGTATAACGATCACCGCTTGAGTGGCCTGTAGTGGTGAAATTTACATCCCCAGTTGGGCTAGACGCATTATTTGTAAGGGGTCCAGCTTGGCGGAAATCGTAGAATCCGTAGCCACTGAGCGTCCAGCAGATAACATCAGTGCTGGCGTCCCATAAAATATCTACGGTCATACCGGAACAATCATACCACATCTGCTGGATGGTCACGCCATCGCAAGCTTTTCCTGTGCCGGATTCTGCCCGAAGTGCGGATACATCGACCTTGGTAACTGCGGCTTCACCACTACCATCGGAGATATTGGTGAATTTCATAACGGCGATGCGGTCGCCGTCTTGGATAGTTTGAGACGTTACTGCATCAGCCATCTTCTGGTTCTCCCCGCGAGGACAGGACTTCTAGCCCCGCTCGCAATAGGAGATACGACCACCCACCCAAAGATGGGTGGCCCTATCTCAGTTTAACTAATCATCTCTTACTGATCGGAAAAGGCAGGTACATCTGCACCTTCCTGATGACCCCAAATAATCCAATTTGTTGAATCTTTCGCTAGAATATTGATTTCAAACAAACCAAAATCCGTCAGGGTTAGTATAGAGTTTGAATTACCATCGGCATACACGGAAACATTATCTGCGTTGGAATCCAAATGGATAACACCACCAATGAAGTAATTGGTGTCGGAACCCGTATCAAAGATCAGGTTCTCCGCCTCTTCTGCCGCACCACCGTATATGAACTTGAACCACACCCCCGCCGTAGGCGACGGAAGGGTAAGTGTCCGGTTTCCGGTGATCGCCGGAACAACATTGACCCTGCCAGCATTAGCAGTGGCAGTCAGGGTGGTGTCTGCATCGCTGAACGTAATGGGGGTAACCTGCAACCCCGATCCGTCTAGGCTGAATTCCGTTGTGAATGCGCCCGTTGTCGAGCTTTTCGATACTACGTCAAATCCGTCTTCGGATCTGACTGGTCCTGTAAAAGTCGTATTAGCCATGATCTTCTCCTGTCTTGGCTAGTGTCTGCCGATTACTCGACAGTCAGGAAAAAATAGGAGGGGAGAAAGCAATCAATCACAAAACTCGGGAGTCGGCCCACAGTTTCACAAAAGATTGCTTCCTCTCCCACCCTTACTATTGTACTCTGGCCGCGTCACCCCACTGTCAGGACTCACCCAACTTAATGAGCCAATCTAACTAACGCGAACCTCTCGGCGGCACTATTTCACCGCAAAAACGAGTTGGCTTTTTGCGTCTTTATATCCCAGAACGAGATTCAGGGCGGGCACGATCAAACGATGAGCACCTTGGGTTATCGTCAACTGCGTGTAAGTTGACAACTTGATCGCACCCGCCCTTCATCTATCCTATGCTCCGGGCGAACCCCAGATCCCCAAGGGATCGGATACGCCGAAGCTGTACCGCTCGCGAGCCTTGTAGCGAACGTTTCCGGTATCGAAATCACCGTCCATGCTCGTTTCCAGTGCCACACGATTGAAGTGCTTCATCCCATCAGGAACGTCGGTCAAAAGGAACCACGCATCCGTATCCGTCAGGAAGTGGTTAACGACCGTGCCCCCCGGAACCACACCCATGCTTCTTACGGCATTGATGTCATTGTCCGCAGTGGCGGGACGAAGTTCAGATTTCATCACCCGTGTCGCCACGAACTGCAAATCGGGCGGGATGACGAGCTTCTGGGGACGAGCAGCAATCAATAGACCACGCTCATCCGTCCATTTGCCAATCTGAATAACGGCAGCCTCAAGAGAAGTCTCATTGAAGTCAACAGCGGTAGCCGGGCGGTTGGAGTTCTTACCACCCGAAACGAGTGGGTGACCGTCACCACCAGTTACACCATCACTGGATGCCGTGAAAAGGTTAACACCGTCGCCGCTTTGGTAAGCGTTGGTGAACCCGTTGTTAAGCGGGAATACAGCTTTCACCTGCTTGGTGTGGGCCATGGCGCGAGCCAAAGCCTTGGTATAACGAGCCGACAAGGAATCGTAAAGATTATCCTCCATGGCTTCTTCCGTAATGGCGAAGCCCATGGCGATTGTCTCGTGGTTGTACCGCGCCACGAACGACTCTTGTGCAGCATCGTACGAAATTGCCGATCCCTCATCCTTCACCGGGGCGGCATCGAAGCCCGAAAGCTTCACTTCCTCCTCGAAGGACCGATCCGAACTCTCCGTCTCATAGATCTCGCCATGCTCGTCATCATAACGACCATACTCCAATCCAAAGAGCGCGTTGAGCCCAGGAAGCAGTTCCTTGAGTAGTTGTGCGCGACTAATAGCCATTGGTCAGTTCTCCTATACGCCAGTAGCGTTCAAATAGGAATGATTCGAAGCCGACCCGCTAGAAGCAGCGTTGAACTTCACGATAACGTCAGGATACGCATCACTTGCCGTAGTACCCTTCGGCGGCAGGCTTGTCGGTCCATCGACAAAATCAAGGATACGAAGAGGCAACGTGTTCGTTGTAGCCGGAGTGCTGCCATCAAGCGCATTCTTCGACTTGCCGATGGTGCTGCTTCCAGCCGTCACGACTACGGACGCATTCAATCCGCGATCCGTAGTATTCATTGCCTCGTCAGCCTGCATTTGAAACACGACGAAGGGATCATCCAAGACATAAGCCATCGCGTCAGTAGCCGCATTCGATGCGGGCCAATATTGCGAAAACGTCTTTTGGCTCGTCGTCGGGTCCGTATACGAGCAACCCAAGAAGATCCCGACCGCAGTCGTGGCCGTAGTACCAGTATCCTTCGCAATGGTACCGTCAGCCGCAACTTTGCAAAAATCACCGTTTGAAATCTGGGTGCCATACGTCGTAATGATCGGTAGATGTCTCACCTTTCCGGTAAACGAACCGGAGGCACTCAACGTACCAATCGGTCTGGCCCCATACGGTGCTGCTGTTGTAGCCATAATAACCTCTGATTGTCAGTCGCTTGGCATCTAGCGGCTTCCGCCGCCAAATGTCACGCGGGTTTTACGGTCAGGCGCGAGAACAGGCATCCGAGGATCGTTCTCACGCATATAAGCATTATCGACGGCTTGCATCTGTGAAGCGGCGTGCTTGGCGTAATACTCCTGCCTTGACTCTACCGCTTCCTTTGGTGCCTTGCAGAGCAATAAACCACCGACCTCTATTCCACCCTTCTGACCCCATTCCGAGTTATGATCACTCATAATCTGCATTTCCGGATGATCTTCGGCTTTTACAGGCTCCCATCCTTCACGAAAGCGTTTCGACACGTTCGTGTTATCCATATGTCCTATCATAGCCGTTCGTACCCACCGAAAAATCCAGCCATCCTGAGGCTCGGGATCGGGAAGAATTGAAGCGGGTTCCCAGGATTTGTCGCGATCTTCGCTTTCGCGGGTCTCGACACTCCGAGGTTTCCGTGGAGCGCGTTTCTCAGCCATCAGTTGCCCTCCTTCATAAGCTGTGCTGCATACTGTGGCAACGTGAGACCCAGGCGTTTCGCGAGTCTGACCTGAGTCTGTGTCAGTACAACTTTTTGCGATGTCACGCCATTGTTTCTGGACGCTGGCGCGACCACGGGGTTCGCCCTGCGGCGAGATGCAGTCTCAACAACAACGGGTCCACCTGATTGCGTCGTGTTGCTACCGAAGTGCGTAGGAAAAACTGATTTCATACGTTGGTCGATCAATTCATAATACCTGTCAGTGTCTGGGTCAATACCCTCTTCTTTAACCAATCTTTCATGTACACCATACGCAAAACTCGTCATTTCCGTGTCCGTGCCGAACCAAGGGTTCGATTCTTGCCATACCACGGCCCTTGCGTCGGGTTCTGGGACAGGAGGCGGCATATATTGTTGCTGTTGCTGGGCAGCCTCCGTTTCCATCTGATTTTGCTGTGCAAGCACGTCCCGCTTCCAATTATCTATGATTTTCTGCGAAACGGACGGCGCATACGCTTGGGCAAGCTGTGCATTCGTCAAATCCTGCTGCGCTTTGGCAATTTGATCGGAATCACCGGAGTCGTGCGCCTGTTTGAAGTTTTCCTGGGCAACGGCAAGCGCGGCAACCGCCCGACCCTTCGCCTGCTCCGTCAAAGCGGACTGAGAGTCCTGAACAAGCTGTACAAGACGCTGATTTTCGACTTGCAGGCCCTGTGTATAGTTGATAGCCTCGTCTGCAAGCCTGGATGAGGCTTCTTTGGCCCTTCTTTCCTCGTGATACTCCCATTTCAGCTTTTTTATGCGCTTTTGGGCACGAGATCCCAGTTGTGAAAGCTCTTCGTCGCTCGCGGAGCCGTCATCGTCGGCTTTTTCGGCGGCAGGAGACCTCTGATCCTCTTCCGGACGGTCATCTACGACCTGAACGTCGATTTCCTCCGCCCCGGAGGGCGAATCCGCCTCCAAAGGCTTCTCAATAGTGGTTTTTACACCAAAAAACTTGTCTTCCTCGCTCATTCTTCCGGTTTCCTCGCTCATTTTAGGCTCTCTCCACCCCTCTGGGGTCTTCTACGACCGCCTCTACAGTATCATCGTTGATCAAACGGAACTCTCTGCCGTGAATCTTGAGTCTGGTGCCGGAAAAAGCGCGAAAAACAACCCAATCGCCTACCTGACAGTACGGTCCATTGGGAAACCGGGCATAATTCATGTAAGAATCAGGCCCCATCTCCATTACCCACCCCACGACAGTCGCAATCGACTCCTCGTGCTGGGATTTTACCGATTTGATGATGCCACCTTCGGTGGCTTCCTCGACTTCAGGGAGTGCAATCAGAAGTTTGTAGCCTTTCGGCTGCGGTAACTGCGATGCGTATTGAGGGGATTCCTTATCGGGCTTCTCGGGAATCGCCATCTGTTCCATCACTTCTTTTGCGAGCGTAGCCATTGCGACCTCTCGTTGAAATGTGCGCTCTAGGCGAGCGGTGCCTACTAAAGTTCCTTGAATCTATCCTCTATATCAATAACTTCACGTTCTACCCACGCCAAACCTTCGATGGTTCCGCAGACCTTGCGATATTCTTCGATATCCTGTGCGGACCCTACTGCCAGATGGTCGGCCAACTCGTTCATATGATCACGAATCTTCTTTTTTAGCAAGGACAAGACATCCTCATTCATCCTTCTTCTCCTCCCTCTCTTCCGTCTCCTTGCCCAGATCACGACCAAGCTTGAATCCTTCCTTTTCCACATCTACATCGAACTTCTGCTGATCTATCTGGGCCTTCTGGGCCTTGATCATCAATTCCTGCTCATCCAGCATCAACTCAGCGGCATCCATACGCTCCTTGCTCGCAAGCTTCTCGCGCTCCAATTCAAGTTTCGCCGCATCCTGTTGCTGGCTCGCCGCGAGCTTCTGCTGTTCAAGCTGTTGCTTGGCAGAATCGACCTGTTGCTTGGCCTGATCGGCCTGCTGTTTTCTCTGCGCGTCCATTTCCTGAATCGACAGTTCACGTTCGCGCTGTTGAATGATCGGATCTTGCTGTTGCTCAGCCTGCTTCTGGGCGGCGGCCTGCTGTTGCTTCTTGCCCATCATCTGATCGGCGGCATCGGCAACAAGAGTGCTGAGCCTTCTTTCGGCATTCTCCGGAAGCTTCTCGCCCACTGGCGGTAGCGGCACTCCAAGCTCTTCCTCCACCTGCCTGCGGAATACGAATGCGAGATGTTCACGGATATGAGCGTCCATCGCACCCGATATCGCGCCTCCCGCCGGACTGTTCTGTACCTCCTGTGCCATCTGCGGATCATTCTTGAGAACCATGTGAACACGCATATGGGCATCGTGATCCTGATACTCGAAAGCTTTAACGGGTGCCTGCGTGAGCATATCCTGATTCTCGCTAACTGGATCTTTCGGAGGCACCTCATCCTTGTCCGGAACCACCTTGTCGGCATTCGGAATACCGATCAATTCCATCATCTGCCTATGCAGAAGCGGCATATCGTAGAGATTCGGAGCCTGTGCGGCCAACTGCAGGGCGGCCTGATACTGCATGATCCGTTGTGCCATCGAAGAAGCGTTCGGGTCCGATACCGGAACCACATCTATCCGGTCGTCGAAATCCTCTACCTTGATTCCTTCTCCCTCGTCCGTCTCGTATGGATAATCGGGATCGGTATAGTCGCGAACGATAGTGGAAAGAATTTTGTACTCCTGCTTGAGACTCGCGTGAATCCGCGCTTGAATCGCAGACTGCACTTTCATCGCCCGCTCCATGATCGCGAGCGTGGTGCCGACCGGAGCCTCCTGATTCATGTCGGCTACCTTGAGGTCCGCCATGGAAGCAAAGCGCCGACCTTCTTCCACAATGTTGCCCAATAGCTGATAAAGGACCGAAGAAGGTTCTTTATAAGGAAGGAAAGTGATATTGTCTCTAATAGCGCCGCCCGGAACATCAACGTCTCTGAACTCTCCGGGCATGATTGGCGTGTCGTCTCCTTTGATTCTGAGTCCACGGGTCTTCAATCCTCCCGGCAAATTCGAGAGAGTGCCCGCATCGACGAGTTGTCGAAGCAGGCTGGTGGCGGATTTTGCCAATCCGCCGATCATGTGAATCAATCCCAGATTATAGAAGCCGATACCGGGAACGTATCCGTAATGGACGAAATGCTGTTTCTTGACTCTGTGCGGATCATCCTCGGACCAGTTCCTGTAGATCGACAGGATCGTACTACTGCCCTTGTCTATCGTGACGACATACGGAAGCGCGACCTCGTTCGGGTCTTCGAATCCGGGCAGGTCGATATCGACATGCATTTCCAGAAGCTGGTGACGCTCGCCCTTGTCCCATGACGGCCTCACTCCGGCAATCTCTATATACTTCTCGGTGACCGGGTTCTCCTCCACGTTCGATGATATCAGTTCCACATCCCGATAAAATCCGCTCACCTGCAACTTCTTTATCTGATTCGTGCTTCTGCTCATCACATGGGTATATCGTTCGGCCTGCTCAAGATCCGCCTCGTTGTAGGCGACGACGAAATCCTCCGCCGGAACGAACATGGAGGCAGGTCTGCCCAGCGACGGATCGAAGTAGACCTTGCGGAACGCCGAACCCGCCAAAGGAAGACTGAAAAGAAGTTTTTCGGTTTCGGAGCGATACTCCGTCATAACCTCCATAAGCTGATAGTTCAGATACTGCTGGACCCTCTTCGCCTGCTTGTCCCGTTCCGGCGTGAACGTGCCCCAGATCTGGGTCTTCACCGGACCCTGCGCTGGCATGATCTCCTGAATCGTCTGGCTCTGGAACCTGACAACGGCTTCGGAAAGCATCGGATGGAAAACACCACAAGCTCCCGCCCACGGTGTCGTACGGTCTTCGATCTCCAGACCTAGCTGATCCAGTCCTTCCTCGTAGGTCTGCTCCCAGTCGCCTCTGCTTCTCTTATCGGAATCGAATTTCGAAATGAGATCGACGGCAACGGTTCCCAATTCACTATCATCTATATGTTCGGCCAGATTGGACTCGAAAGACTCCTCGCTACCCATCCCCATCTCCATCGCCATCGGATCGAAATCGACGACGGTGCTTCCATCTTCCATTTCCGTGACCAGTGAATCACCCAAGGCTTCCTCTTCTTCGGCAACCATGAGTCCTTCCGGACCCATTTCGAAGTCATCCTGACTGAAGAGGGGGTCAAGCGATCTGTCTATCGGCATCTGCTCGCTCCCAACTCAAATTAAAGAATCTTCCCAAGATCATCGGCAACCTTGTGAAGGGTGGCGACGGTATGGGTGATCACTGGCGGCGCTTTATCGGAGATACCCAATGTCAGTCCTTGGGTCAAACCCTTGGCGAATGCCTTATCAACGTCGGTGGGCTTGTCCAGATCCTCGACAGTTTTCGGATTGATGACCAGCGAGGTGCCAAACGCCACATGCGGAATCACGCCACAGGTCGAAAATTTGACATGGATATTGCCGTCCTTGTCATACCAGACGCCCGCATCCAGGCTCATCCCCTCACCCGGACCGCCTTCCGGCCCGGCCCAGACCGTCGCCTGATTGCCGTCCGGATTGACGTAATGCCACTTCATCACGTCCGACACGGTGACGCCAATATGGGCACTCACCTTGATCTCCATGCCCCTGCCGTCATGTGAATCCACGGAAGCCGACACGCCCTGTTGCTCGTTCACGGTTTCCACGTCGCAGATATGATCGAAGTTCCACTTGTCAGTACGCGACCACTTGTCTCCTACTTCCTTCTTGAAATAGAAATTGCCGCCCTTGTCCGCATAAAATACGTCCGCATCAGAACTATTACTGACATAATAACCGGGAGGAACATTCTGGCCTGTCATCAGTCAGACATCTCCAAATTGCCTTGGACGCCAGCATCTGCGCTTCCGCGAGCCGACCAGACCTTGATCGTGATTTTGGTATCGCCAAAATTTGTCGGTATCGAATAGCTGACGGATGATCCGGTAGGCACATTATCATATTCCTTCTTGTACTCGGGTGAGATATTCGATTCGACTTTGACGTTCCAAGTCGCCGCAGTGCCATCTACAAACGTGTCAGGCGACGTTATCATCCCGGTCGCCTCGACGTGGGAGCCCACGGTGGCATAGCTGTTCGACTTCTCCCACTCTCCGCTGGAGTTCAAGGTGAAGCCCATCGTTTCGCTGTCGCCAAGCATCCGGGTGCGAAGCACCATGCGGGAATAGGACTCTCTCATTCGTTATACCCGGTTATTAGTAGTAATCGGCTTTTCTCATAGGCAGCAAATCATCCATCGGCTCGTCGCTCTCAATCGAAATAAAGCCACCCTGCCTAAACCGCAACAGTGCCTGTGTCGAGGAATCCACGAGATCGTCGTGATCTCCGTTGGGAAATGCCGCGAACTCTTCTATGACCAACTCGGCCCATCTCTTTTTGGGTGCCCAGACATGACCGGATGAAAACAGATCGGATACGGCATTGACTCTGGCTATCTTGTCTTTTCCCCTGCTCGGGACGTATTCGCCAACCGGGATGCCCATCCTCCGCAACTCGAATATCAGCGGAGTCCCTGCGGCTTTCGCCTCCACGATGAACGCATCGGGTTTGTATTCCTTGTACATATCATAAGCCCTGGACTTCAAATCTGGAAATTCCAGACGTTCCTGCAAGGCGTCTATGAGGATGATATTCGATACGCCGTCTTTATCCTTGAACACCCCCCACGTCGTACACGCACTGTAGTCCGCCGTTTCCTTCGCGAGAAAAGCGGTGTCCCACGACTGGATGATGAACTCGCAATCGGGAGGATCTTTTTTCTCCCACTCCTTCCACCATTCGCGTTTGACGATAGCGCCTTCCTCGGAAGACGGATCTTGCTGATACTGGGCACTCCACTTCGAAATCGGAAGTTCCGCCTTGAGGGACTCAAGCTGTTCTATGGGCCAGAATCCCGGCCAAAGCGATTTGCCGCTCGGCAGGATCGCGGGAAATTCGATCAACTCCCATTCATCCGCGCCGCCCCTTTCTATCGACGCCTTGAGAATGCTCCCCGTCAGATCCTTTTTCGACCACCGGGTCATCACGAGACAAATCGCTCCGCCGGGCTGAAGCCTCTGGCGGGGACCGGATGTATACCATTCGTATGTGCGGTCGTATACGGACGGATCGTTCAGAGCGGCTTCCTGCTCCGAATGCGGATCGTCCACGATAAGGATGTCCGCACCCTTACCCGTCACGGCACCACCGACTCCAATAGCGAAATATTCTCCATGCTTGTTCGTGTCCCACCGTCCCGCAGCCTTGGAGTCCAGACTGAGAGAGACATCCGGAAATATCTTCTGATAGTGTTCGGACCCCACGAGGTTGCGAACCTTGCGACCGAACCCCACGGCAAGCTCTGCGGTGTGAGCGGTCTGAATGACCTTCCTGTCCGGATATCTCCCGAGATACCACGCAGGAAAAAAATGAGAAGCGAATTCCGACTTCGTGTGACGTGGAGGCATATTGACGATCAAACGCTTGAGGGTGCCATCCGCGATGCGATTGAACGCATCGGCCATGGTTTTGTGATGAGAGCCTTCGATAAAAGCTGGCCATACCTCATCCACGAAGGAAAGGAAGTCCTTCTGGGCTACACTTCTGTTCCTGGCATCGGACAGTTCGTTGACGAGAACCAGAATCTCCTTCTGCTTGACCGGAGAAAGAGAATCAAGCTTACGGGTGATCGTGGAAATGTCCATCAATCCATTGTCGTCTCAAAATGAAGCAAAATGATTTCGGCGTCCTTTCTAACCTTCTCCGCAGACGAATATCTATTCTTCGACAGAAACCGCTGGGCAGTCAAGAGAAGCTGTCCGTACATCTTAAGCTTATCAGATGGAGACATATGCTTCAAGCGTTTGTTCAGATCCTGAGCTTTTCCAGTTTTTCCATACTTACCACGATCCAGATAATGCTCCGACATTTTGGGGGCCTCTAAAGCTACGATCAATCACAACTAATTATCTATATAGATAATCTAGACTAAATAATCTAGTCTTTCTTATCTAGACTTATAATCCAATCTAAAAAGAATCTAGATATTTAAGTTAAATATTATGGTGCCATCGTTAATGGGGGAATAAAGCGTATAGAAAACGGAGAGAAGTATGAAATTTTTGCATTGGATGTGCGAAACACTGTTTAACAATACGGGCTCCTGCGTCGCCCGCAGGGGGTGTCCCCCCCTACTCCCCTCCCCGGTACAGCACTTCCCCTAACAACACCTCGCTACGCTCGGCAACAGCAACAGCAACGGAGTGACCTAATCGGTCACACTATTCTAAATAACTACGGAGTTCGCTAATCGCTCACACTATTCTAAACAACTATTGAGTGACCTAATCGGTCACGCTATTCTACTGCATCCGTCTAATGCTTCGCACTAGACCGATCAGGGGAAAGTGCCACTACTTTGGTTTTCTAGAGCGATGATGAAACTATCGCAAAGAAAACCCCATGGTCCTCTCGTCTAATCTCTTCAACGGATCAATCCCTAAATTCTCTTTTTTCTAACGATAACTTTGCCGTCCCTGATTGATATCGTAAGAAAAAAGAAATTTAGATCTTGAGAAGAGATTGACTCGTTACTATGGGAACCGTTGTAGTTCCGTTTTTCTAAACGATTTCTATCAAGAGTCGAGTGAAAGTCTGACTATGGGAACTAGAAATCGAAGAAAAAAGGCACCGAAACACTTCACTTTTTTTAATTTGGATTTTGAGCTTTTAGTTAAAAAAAAGTAAAGCAGGACCCCCCAGCTAAAGCTCCCCAAGAGCCCCCTCGTTTCGGTGACCGGGCTCACACACACACACAGATGCCAAAATGTAACGAACGGTTCCCCTATTCTACGCCCCATCACAGATGTGGCTATGATTTCTAACTAGAAATCAAAGAATACAAAGCCCCCGCCCAGAGATCAGGTGAAGTTCAAGTTACCTGTGAAAGTCCCCCCAAGATGCGGTCAAGAGCAAAGCTCTGAAGGCGAAAGAAGCATCGCCTAAGCAGAGCTTCCCTCCTGACCGATCTTGGCCGTCTCGTTCCACAGTGACATCTGTGTGAGTGACTACTCACTAACAGGTAAACTGCAACAGCGGGAAACCCCCGCGAAAGGCTTTACCATGGGTGAATCCACCCGTAGTAAACGTATTACCCCGTTACAGCACCTGCGCAAGTTTTCGGGCTTGATCGCAGAGTCCGCCGGAACGATGTTGGACTCGTCGTTCAAGGCGCAGGAAGCTGTGACAGCGAAGACCGCATCCATTGTGGCTTTCGTGACCATCGTTCACGCCGTACTTGCAGGCGCTCCGGTTGCAATGCGGAAACCCGGTAACCTCCGGGACCTCCTTCAGGCCCTCTTTGAAGAAGTCAAGGAGGCTTGCAGGGACGAGGCCGAGAAACGTCGTCTAGCCCAGAACAAGGCTTTCGAGGAGGGCCTCGCTCCAAAGCCTTGGAAGTGGAATAAGACCGAAACCGCTTCCCTATCAACTAGGGGCATTCGGGCTCACCGTCATGCAATCGAGTGGATCTGCATGCACGTTCCAGTATTCGGCTGGAAGCCCACTCTAGCCATTCTAGATCCCGGAGATCTCGACGGCAAGGGCCGTCTTGATCCAACTTGGACGGCTCGCATCGGGAAGCTGTTCCGGGCATTACTCGCACCCTGCGAGGCCTCTACCCTAATGATCCCGGTTGCGTATGAAGTCGGGGTCAAGGACCCGTTTCCGTTCGCTCTTGATTCGGAAACGTGGAGGAAAACCCACGAGGGTTGCATCACCAAGGAGAAGGGCGGGGTGGAGCATATCGACCCGTTCCACGTAGGTGACCTGCAACTTCATGTCACCGTGGGTGAGGCACCCAGCGGAGAAGTGTACGAGAAGGGCCGTATCCTTCAGCAGGAAGCGAAGGATCGCTCAGCCTACGCCCGCTCCGCTAACACTAGGGCAGAGCGCGATAACACCCCTGCTGATTGTCAGATCAGGGAAGCGATCCCCCAAGAGGACCGTCGCTCTAAGTAACGGGGGATAACTCACATCAGGGGGCAGTCGGGTTGGAGGCCCGGCTGTCCCCATATCTCCTGCTCCGAAAAAAATTTCCGCCCGCTTCGCGGGCGAATCTAACTGCGGGAACTCCCGCGAAAGGCACATTATGACCATTCTTCAAAGTCGTTGCCAGTGCAAGCAGTGTCAGGCAAAGCATAAAGCCGAGTTCGATCAAGCTTACAACGAGTATCTAGAGGCCGTTGAACAGCAGATTGCCGAGAAACACGATCGCTTCCGTCCCACACCTGCAGGAGAAACGACATGACTACAAGTAAACTCAGCGAGCCCAGCGCATCAGCTTACTACGCGATGCTTCGAGTCATCAAGGAGTTCGAATCCACCTTAAGCACCATGAAAAAGTGGCGCAATGACCAAGAACTAAACGAGATCCGCCTCGTACACCCTTGTGACATTGATGAGTTGATCCACCATTTCGACCACACTACCAAGGCTCTCCAAGGGATCCGGAGTTCCGATTCCACTTCCTACGACGGTAACAGGATGCACGTCAACAAACAAAAGCTATAACCGCACCGGGGGCAACCGGCGAAACAGCATCGCCCGGTTGCCCCCATCTTTTTTGTGAATCCTCATACGCTCCGAGCAACAAACAACAACGACATTGATCTCCGCTAAACGCTCCGAGCTTTTGTCCCCCGCCATCCACACCCGACAGCGCGCTCGACGAACTGCTGTCGAGACACCCTGTCCTCCCCTAAACTGCCTATGGAGCTTCGCGCTATTCTTGATTAACTACCTATGGAGTTCGCTAATCGCTCACGCTTTAGTT
>VTLG01015112.1_pt1 | contig 16359 bp, 27 predicted proteins | sample 4694571 | NCBI WGS metagenome assembly VTLG01 (sample SAMN12604809, study PRJNA352737) | marine metagenome | biome: ENVO:00000447; feature: ENVO:00000209|ENVO:00000569|ENVO:01000036; material: ENVO:00002151; isolation source: viral sequences binned using virsorter ...
CTTCATTAAGTTTTTCTTTAGCTTTTTCAAGCTTATCAGTAGCAGTTTTGACTTCTTGTTCAGCTTTTGTTTGCTTTTCTAAAGCTTTATTTCTTCTAGTTTCTGCCTTATGGATTCTCTCTTGTCTATCTTCTAAAGCTTCCATTGCATTTAAAACAGATTCCATTCCACCTAATAAACTATCTTCATAAGCTTCAGCAGTCTTAAGTGCTTCTTGTGCATTTTCATCTAAAGCTATTCCGTTAAGTTCTAATTGTTTAGTTAGTTCATCAACTGTAAAGTTTGTTCCGTCTAAAATATCATCTAAAGTTTTACTTTTTTCAATAACTTCTTCAGTTTTTTCTGCCGTAAAACCTAAATAATATTGTTGTCTCCTATGAGCTTCTGTATATTGGTCGGCTTTTTTAGAAGCTTCTTCGTAAGCTTTATTACCTTTATTAACTTTTTTAGTTATTAATCCAATAGCAACAGCTACTGCTGTAACTACTGGGAACATAACACCTAAAACCACCATAATTGCACCAAGAGCAATCTTAAATTTCTTCATTGATGATTCAGCAGAATTTAATCTATTTCTAAAGTTTTGTAATCTTTCAACTGTTGTTTGTAAACCTTTAACCATTTTAATAAGGGACGGAACAACAGCTTCTCCAATAGTTATCTTTAAGTTTTCTGATTGGTTATTTAGTATTTTCATCTGCGAGGTAAAACTTTCTAATTGTTTTTTAGCTACTCTTTCCGTATAACCCATTGCATTTTCTAATTCGTTTTGATAATTTCTAATAGCGTCCTCAGAACCAGCAAGTATTTTAACTGCGTCAGCAACACCTCTGTTTAATCCTAATTGGTCTAAAAGCGCCGCCTTTTGAACATCTGATAATCCGTCCATTCCCTCTGATAAGTTTTTAACTACATCAGCAAGATTTAAAAGATTCCCAGTAGCGTCAGTAACAGTAATTCCTGATTGTTTCCATTCATTAGTATTATTATGAACAGCTCTCGAAACATCTCTTAAAATCTGATTCATTTTTTCTCCAGCTTCAGCACCTTTAACTCCTCTGTCTGCAAAAGCGGCGAGAACTGCAACTCCCTCTTCAATAGATTTGTTTGTCATTTTTAAAGCGGCGCCAGCTTTGTTAGTGAGTGCTTCTGAGAATTGTTGAACAGTTGCGTTTGCTAAAGTGTTAGCACGAACAAGAACATCAGTAACTCGAGTAAGATTCATTAAGTTTTGTTGAGCGTCTTTAACTGTAAGACCTAAAGCTGATTGTGCGTCAGTTGCTAAGTCAGTAGCAGTTGCCATATCGAACATACCTGCTTGTGCAAATCTTGCAACTTGAGGAAGTGCTTGCATTGATTGTTCTGCATTTAAACCAGCAGAAGCTAAGAAGAAGTATGCTTCAGCAGATTCACTAGCACCAATAACAGTTTGAGTTGCTACATCTCTTGCGACCCTAGCCATTTGTTGTTGTTGAGCAGTTGTAGTCTCCATAATCGCTAGAGACTGAGTCATTTTATCTTCAAACTTTGTAAAAGCTTGAACAGAAGCTATAACTCCTTTTGTTATTCCTGCGAGTGCAACTGCGACTGCACCAACACCTATTTTTGCAAATTTTGAAAGTTGTTTACCTGATGTTCCAAATACACCACCAAGTTTGCTCATTTGCGCAGAAGCTGTACCAGCTCCACGCATTACTATATCTATTAATACTTTTGCACCCATTATCTTCTCATTCTAGCCTTTTTTGCTTCAGCTTCTTGCATTGCTAACTGTTTATTTTTTTCTTCTTGTTCCCATAAATAAAAAGTAGCCCATTGATGAAACTCTAATGATGACATTTTAGTACGCAGTTCTCCAACTGTCATTCCTAGTTCTCTAGCTAGTCTAAATTGAAATGATATATCAGGATTAGTCTTGAAATTCTTCGGCTAAAGCCGATTCTACCTCACTTCCAATCCCGTTGAGTTCGTTTAATTCTTCAAATATTATATCGATTACTGTTGCGTCTTTTTCATAAAGTATTTCGATTGCTTCATCATCTAATGCAGGTTCGATAACACTTGCTTTGAGTAACTCTTTCTGATAATCGAAAGCGTCTGTGGTATCTCCTTGAATGAGTCGTCCAAGTTCTATCTGCATTTTCTTCGATATACCTTTAACTTTGATACTGGTTTTCCATTGCGGAATCTCAATAACCTTTTCGGGTACATCAGGCAATGACTTGATGTCATCTACCGATAAAAATTTATCTACCATTGCGTCTCCTTTGTATTATTAAATTTAGTGTGTGCCTCTAGAAATTGTTGATGTGCATTGAAAATCTGCACTATAAGCTACTGCGTCTCCTACTGGAGAAGAAACTGAGTAAGCAGTCATAATACACTCGCCTGTATATTTAACTTTACCGCTTGCTGTTCCCTCAGGACTGTATTCATAGGAAAGAGTATCATCTTTTCCTATAACAACTCCTAATATAGCGTCAGCAGTTGAGTCCCACATTCCAGTTAGTGAGATTGTAGCGTCAGTTAATCCTGCAATATAGGATTTAGCTTCTGCTCCGAGCATAGTTGTTTCTGCAACATCAGCACTTTCAGGAAAGTCAACATTGTTAACATACGCAGAGATGTCTGTTAAAGACCCTGAGTTGTTATCAAGTTTAAATACACTATCTTTTCCGTGAACGAATGCCATTTCTTTTCTCCTTAACTATTTCTAGCGAATCCTACTATGACATTTGCTGTCGGAGTAGAACTACCGCCAATTGTATTATATATTCTAACATAACGATTTATTGTAGTTCCTGAATCAACTGTTTTTATTTCACTTGTTGCTCCAGTTACTTGAGTAAATGTTATTAAATCAACATAAGTTACATTATCTGCACTATGTTGAATCTTTATATCTGCTGTTGGACTTGTTCCACTAACAGAGGTACAAATCACAAAAGCGCCAGCTCCTGCACTAGAAGAAGCGCTGTTGTCAAGAGCAGAACCAACTACTCCTGTTGCTGTTACAGCAGAATTTGAAAGTATATATCCATTACTAAAAACTCCACCTGTTGCTTGTAAATCAACTGTAACTGCTACGACTTCCCCTACTGGAGAAGATATTCCATAATTTGTTGCGTCAACTTTTGCAAAGTTGCAATAATCTCCTGTATCAACTCCGTCATAACCTATAAGAACATTTGAAGTTGTTGATGAACCCATTAGTCCTGACAATGTAGCGTCTGCTGTTGCGTCCCAAAATCCTGCAAGTGATATAGTTCCGTCTGTCAAACCACCAATATAAGTTTTTGCTTCATCAGAAAATGTTGTTGTCTCAGCAACATCTGCTGTTTTATTAACATCAGCATTACTTAGGTAGCTAGAAAAATCTGTACTACCAACATAAACCAATGTATCTTTTCCGCTTTTAAACGCCATTACTTCTTACCTCTTCTTCTTCTTTGAGATGAACTGCCTGAGCGTCCAGCTCCGTATCTATTATATTTACCCATATTTCTAATATCTATCTTACAGCTTAGTTCCTAATTTCCAAGCCAATTGAATTTCTTTCATAGTTCTTGCTAATAAAACTTTTCTTTGTTTCCTTGTATTCTTTTCAGCGAGTAACAAGTAAGGAACGATTGGAGTACCTCTTTTATCAATTCCACCCGAAACCATTCCTGCTGTTCTATTAGTTCCACCGCCAAAATCTAATCCTTTGGTTCTTACCCAATCTTCAATCGGTTGAAAAGGTGGTCTATGAGGTCTTGTTCTAGGAAATCCTGTTGCATTAGCTCTTCTCTTCGCAGGTGGTTTCTTATAACCCGCAGGAAGTTTTTGATATCTTCCGTGAACATAAATATCATAAGGAACATTCGAACTAACTTTAATTGAATTTGGAAGCCTACCTCTGTCTTTAACTTTGCCTGCTTCAATAGAATTTGCTAATTCTCCTGTTGCTTTTGGTGCTTGTCTTTTTGCTTCTTCAGCAACTACTTGTGCATAATCATTCATAAATCTTCTTAAAGGTAAAGCAGTAAACTTCATCTTCTTTAATTCACGAGCAATTTTTTCTGTTCCTGTAACTCTAAAAGCTTTTTGTGTCATAAAGTCATACTAACAAAAAACCCACCTTGATTGGTGGGTTCTTTGAATTTAGTAAGATATTTACTCTAATGTGTTTTTCATTTTTTTAACTAATGGTTCAATCTGCTTATCGATTGCTCGTATTGTAGCTCTTGCATTAGAAGCAATATCCCAATTTGCAGTTCCCTTTGCATACGCATTAGGAGTGAATCGCTTAGATATGTTATAGTTATCAACAATTTTTTGAAATGGTCGCTTACTAGCTTCCAATTCCATTATCTCACTATATATAGCTCTTCTCTTTGGCATATTTTTAGTATCGAACATTGTAGGCTTCTTTATTTCCGTCATTTTATTTCCTTTGTTTGTTTCTTTCATACTTAAATAATACATAATCTTTGATTATATTCAAGTATTAATTGTAAATATCACAATATATAAGTCAATGTTTATAGGCTTTTAGAAAATAATTTAAAAAAATTATATAATTTGACCTGTTAAAGTCGTTTTTTTGTACCCTTTAATCAATTGTAAGGCGTCAGGGTCAACCTTTGAAAATAGTTCTGATACACCAGTTGAATCGCTTCCATAAGTATTAAATGGAGTATCTTTTCTTTTGAATAGTCTTAAAGCTTGTATCAAGCAAGCTGTTTCGATATCTTTTGGAACTGAAGCGAATCCATATTTAGCTGTTACTTGAACATTATTAACTATTGTTGTATCGAATCTTTCAGAACTTCTTGTATCTAAAATCTTAATGCAGTCATAAGGAAGTGATTCATCTTCTGCATTGGCGGGTGTTACATAAAAATCTGTGTTTATTGTTAAGGTTGTATCGTAACTTCCGTCATCATTTGTATCTAGTTTAACTATTAAACCAGTTAGCGTAGCAATATCAGGCACATCAAGGTAATAAGTTGTTACTGGAGTAAAGGTTCTAACAACAACTGAGCCGTCAATCCAAAATTTTCTTCCAGCTATTTTATCTATTTGTCTTGAAGCTGTCTCAACAGCTCTTTCCAAGTTATCATCTTGAGCCGAGCCTGATATTCCCATATAAGCTTTTATGCCTGACAAAGTAGTATAGCCATTAGTAATAGCCATAATTTGTCCTACTTAGATTTATCTTCAACGGGTGCTTTAGCTTTTGTTGCTTTACCTAATCCCCATTCCTTAACTTCAGCGTCAGCAACTTCTTGACCTTTAACGCCAAGCAATTTACCTTTTCTCCAAGTTTTTGGAAGTTGATTTTCGGTAGTTTCAGCTACTTTACCTGCTTCATCTATCCATACATATTTTTTTAAAATCATAATTTTCTCTCCTGACTTTAACTCGCCCGTGCCGTTAAAGCTTGAGCGAGTTATTAAAGTCATAATAATTTCTAAGTTATCCTTAGAAGTTTGATATTTTTGCGAAAGCAGTTGCTCTATAAATAGGCAAGCCCATTCTTACAGTTGCTTTCATAACAACAATATCTTTTACAAAGTTCTCGTCGTGTGAATCAGACATAGCAACTTCCATACCTTGTCTTGCGACAATATGAATTGCTTGTCCACCACCGAAAGTACCAACTATGCAGTCTCCTGCTGTTGTTTCTGTTGAAACTACAACTGGAACACCCCATATGCTTGGTCTTACAGCGTCATTAAAGTTTCCTGCTCCAACAAATAATGGATTCAAAGCTCCACTTGTTGTTACAGCATTTACTTCAGTAACTACTTGATACCAGTCAGACGGGTGCATAATGATAGCGTCAGGATTCATAAATGCGTCTTTTTGAATTTCTGTAATCGCTTCAAATAATTGTCCAATTCTCTTTAAGCTTCCACTAAATGAGGAATAGTTAAATGAATTGATACCTGTTTTATTTAAGATACCTGTTAAGTTCACGCCTGAGCCTGAACCACCGATTATTTGGTCGGATATTGTTTGTCTAACCATAAATCGTAATCTACTGTCAATATATCCCTGTGAAGCGGAAACATCTGCAAGAAGTTCCTCTGTCATTGGAATAAAAGCACCGATTTTTCTAATTTCTTCTGTTCTTTCGGTAAATGCCAAAGCATTTTCTCCAAGAGCAGAACCCTCAGCGGTAGGTGCAGAGTTGTTTGTGTATGTTGTTTCCTCAAGATACTTGTACTGATATTGGTCAGTAGTAATTGTATCTATTAATGCTGGAATAACATAAGGGTCTAACTGTGCAGACTCCTCAATTCTTGCAGACCTAACGACTGCTGGTGGAAAGTTAGATTCAGTTACAGTAGTTTTCAATTCTACTTGTGGATTCCACTTTAACTCAGAGGTAATGTTTTTTTGTCCATTATCTTTAAATGATTTAAAAGAATTTGATTCAAGAAATCGTTGTCCAAGAGTCTTTACTTCTTCTTTAGGTTCAGCGTGTATAGCCATTGGCTCTACATTGTTGCTTTTCTCTAATTCAGCTTCTAGCTCTTTTTTCTCTTTTTCTATTTTCTGAGCTTCTTTTATATCATTAACAAGTTCTGACATTTTTTCATTACGCTTAGCCCACTCTTCTTTTTTCTCAGAATCGAAATCTACTGTATCGACTCCTTGAAATTCTTCAAGAGTGTTCTCTCTAAGTGCGTGGAGTTCCTTTTTAAGCTGTTCTAATTTAGCCAATTTGTTCTCCTTAAATAATATCAGGGTCTAAAGTTTCCCCTAGAACCCTTGTTGTGTCAGCTATCAAAGTATCTGCTTCTTGAGTTTCTTCTACTTCTGCGTCTAGTTCGTCAATTTCAACTTCGACATCTGATTCATCAGAACCAAATCCGATAATCATATCCAATTCGTTATAAACTTCTTGGATTCTGTCTTGTAAATTAACCAAAGATTCAGTAGCACCCTTTGATAACTTTTTCTTTTTTTCAAGCCTTAAAGAAGTAAGTTCTTTAGCCCTGTCAATAAAACTGTTAATTGTGATTAGCACATTATCAGCTTCATCAGTAAACCTTAAATTAGATTTAGGTTCACTATCTACTTCGGCATTGGAATTATCTTCCTTAACTGCCAAAGTATGCGTTTCTTGATTAGCTCCCACTAAAACGGGACTAACTTCGAAAACTGTTGCGGACTTGATGTATCTAACTTCTTGAGTCTGTCCGTCTTTTTTAAAATCTCCGTTTTCTGAATCAGTTACTTGATAACCAAAGCTCCATTGTTGTAAATCGCCCATAGCTTTAACTGTATGGAAAGCGTCTCTACCTCTTTCGGTATCCATAATGAATTGACCTTTGAATACAGCTTTTTCATCATCTTGTACAATGTCTCCACGACCAATAACATCTTTCCAGTCGTGAGACCAAACCATAGGAACTCCTTTGTCTCCCCAAGCTGATTTAATTGAGTTAGGAAGTACAACATCTTCATCTGAGTCAACAGTATTGAATACAGAGAAAACTGCTTCTACTTTTCCCTCTATCTCATCAGAAATTGCTAAATCTAATGTTTTAAAATTCATATTTTCTTTTTTCATTCTTGCTCCTCGTAAGCTTCGTTTTTTTCTGTTGTAGGGTCATCAGCTATAAAATGCCCTTTGCTATTTCTAGCTCTTTTCTTTTGAAGAGCTTCTGCTTGTTCTAGTCCTTTTACTTCTTCAATTAGACCTTGTTTTTTTAGCCACTTAACAGACTTCGTAGGAACATCTTCAATAATGTCTCCCTCTTCATACTGTTTGTCGCCGAACATTAATCCAACTTTTAATATATAACTCAAGTTATTACCTCAATTTCAAATTCTACGCCTAAGTATTCAATACTGTTTATAGTATAAACACCATAATTGCTTGCTTCAACAACTCTAGCAGAAGATACTGCACCACCAAGTGTTGTATCGCCCTCAATCGCAAATTTTATTGAGCTTGAACCTGAGCCAGCAAGATATCCGTCCAAAGTATCTTGTGAATCTTCAGCGTCAACTCTTGAAACATAAAGTTGAATTGGAATTGTGTAAGTATCTGAACCACGACTAAAAGTATTATCGTATTCCAATGAAGATAAAGTGCCTACGATTGCACAAGGTGGTTCAATCGAATCAGGCACATAATCATATACTAATAAAGAACTTATCGTTTCAAGTCTAGTTCCTAAACCTGAACGAATACTTGTAAGACTAGCCATAGCTTTAACTATAACAAAAAACCCGCCAATGTAGGCGGGTTCTTTTAATTTGTTATTTTTTTAAAGTTCGATACAAGGAGTTTGAATCACTCCATACCAACCTGAATGATTAAAACAGAATTTACATTCTTCTACATATTCTTCGTGGTTTGGAACTTCAAGTAACTCTACTTTTATATCTTTATAAAAATAGTTTGCCATTTCATTATCAAAATGGTGTCCGTCTCCCCAACGGTCAATTAACTCTAAAAATTGAGACCAACCTTGACCGTTTCTTGTACAACTATAATTTACTGTGAAATTATAATCGTAAGCAAAACAGTTGTACCAAGTATCTTTTTCTTCGTTGTCGGATTCTTTCCAAGAAACCTTAAGAATTTGATTCTCAGTTCTTTGTTCTTGTAATTTTTTAATGTCATTTACTAACTTTGTAATTCTTCTATCTTTTCCTGAAGAATAATCGTTGTATTCTTTGACATATCTTGTTTTTGTATTCATTTCGTCTCCTTTGTTTATTTCTTTCATAATCAAAGATTACTACATATTGTAAAGTAATGCAAGCTTTTATGGTGGAAATCACTATTAATAAAAATAGCAGAAACCCCTAGAAACAAAGGGAATTTAAAGAAAGACCTAAGAGTCTCTGCTAAATCTCGAATCCGTATTCTTCTTTTAAGAATCCTACTCGTTTATATATCTTTTCTGAAGTACCGAAATCTGTTTTATCATTCATTATTTTAAAGCTCCAATTAAAGTCATAACCTGTTCTGCAAAGTTCTGTTATATCCCAAGCTATTATCTTTCCGTTGTATTCGTTAACATACCAAAATCTTTTTTGTTCTTCATTAGCTAATTCAAGATTTGTTGCAAATTTATCAAACTCAATAAACCATTCATCAAACTTTTGCCTGCGAGATTTGATTTCAATGTTGACTTCTAATCCAGTTGCGTCATAAGGACAATACTGGTCGTCATCTTCGGTTGTATGCACTAAACAAGATAATGTACTTTTCTCATTTATGATATCTATTATTTTTGATGTTTCCATTTACAATCCCTCTGCTTTCATTTCTTCTAATCTTTGTTTAACAAGTTCATCACGAACTAGATTAGGATTCTTTTTCATTTCTCTTGCTTTATATCTAACCCAGTAACTTCTATTCATTCTTCTTCCAAAGCTACTGGTTTAAAATCAAGATTAACAATTCCTGTTCTTTTTAAATTTAGTTGCGGGTATCTTTCGCATTGTTCTTTTGCATAGGCTAGAGCTTGCTCAGTATCATTACATAGATAAGTCATCTCGCCAGTAAAGATTATTTTTATTTTCTTTATTATTGGTTCAGACATTATTCTCCTTTAACTTTATATCTTCTTGTTCTATTTCCGCTTTACAGAATAAACATTCCAAAGCAGACCAAAATAAATGTGTTACTTCTAATTCTAAATGACATTCTATGCAATCAAATTTAAAAGTAGTTCTCTTTTGATAAATCATTATTCCTCTTTACAAGTTCCAATGACTTTTAGTTAAAATAATCTCGCTTGAAAGATATTTAGCAATCCTATGCCAATCATATTCTTGTAAGTCATTCTCATCTTCAAGAGCATTAGTTACGCATATTTCAATTGTGGTTTTGAGATACTCTGTAACTATTCTTTGAGCTTCTTCTACTTTTATTTCTATATCTACTGAATCCATTTTTATTCTCCCTTTAAAATGTCTTGAGCTACATTTATTGCAAAATATAGGTCAGCACTTTTTCTTTTTAATTTGCCTAGTTCTTTTTTTTCTTCTGCTGTTGCTTTACCATTTTTTCTTAATATAAATAAAGAATCAAACATTTTGCTAACAACTGCTAATTCGGCAATTAGTTCGTCTAATTTTTTTTCCATATCTTCGTTTGATATAGAGTCGTTTACTTTTTTGATTTCTTCAATCTTCATTTTATTTTCCTTTGTTTTTTCCATAATCAATTATTACATAATCTTTAATTATATGCAAGTTATTCCTCTTCTTTTTTTGCTTCTAAATGAAACTTCCCAACCAGTATCTTTAGGTCAGTATCTTTCCATTTATCAAACCCAAGCTGTATATTCTTATCAAATAGTTCTGAATAAGCCTTTTTAGCTCTTGCTTCAGTTTCTGATTCAATTTCAAATACAACTTTGAAAGATTCTACAAATTTATATTTCATTATCATTTTCCCAAGCGAATGGCTCGTCGCTTTGCTGACCGATTCTATTTTCTAGTTTGTAAATAGCTTCTTTCAATTCATTTAGAATTGCTTTTTCTATTTGTGGAATATATCTATCAGGGTATTCATACAAACTTTGGTTTGATAGATTACCAAGCAAACGAATATGCTTTAAAGTTTTATTGACTCTTGATACTGCAAGCCTTTTAAACTTTTCTTCTTTACTCTCCATTATTTCTCCTTTTTATTTAGAACTCGGCGGAACTAATTTCATACCTAAGTAGAATTTAGCGTCCCAAAGTTCAGTCGATAAGTCAGCGTCAATATCCCACCATTCTTGCGGTGTCATACTTCCGTCATACCTTATCTTTTTATGGCTACTTATATCCTTTTGGATATCTGCTATATTTCGCATATTATCTCCTTTTGTTATAATCATTAATTATATCACATATAGAAAGTTATGCAAATCAAAGATTATTTTACGAAGTAAAAAAAATTTTTTTGGGTCGTTACTTACAACCTACGGGTTTTGTAAATCACATTACAATTACAGTTAGCTACTTCTGCTACTGGAAGTCTAGGGTCAGCAGGATAACTAGCTGGATAACCACCAACTCTAAAATCTTCATCTTGTGTTACTTCTTGACCGTCAGCTCTAATGTGTGTATCTCTTGACCTAACAAAAGAACATTGCCATTCTTTAACAACTGGTATGCCAGTTTCTTTAACTAAGTTGGCTTGTCCAAATTGAGCAAGTGATTGTGCTTCGGTTCTAGCAATAGTCGAGGCTCTCTTAAGATGTTTTTTCGGTAAGGTGTCTGTAACTTCTGCATTTACATAATCAAAGAGTGCGTCCCCAGTCAGTCCTAACTCTCTTCCAGTATCTAATCCTCTTCTGATTGCTCTATTCAAATTAGCTTTAGTCGTTTTAGCCATATCAGGAAAAATTTTATCAAACCTATTGTTCAAGTAAGCAATAGATTCTCTGTTTCTAGTAACTGGAGTGTAAGGAGTTACAACTTGTCCACCTGCTCTAATTGGATAAAAGCCCTCATTGATAACTTGTCGTTTTGTTTTTCGTCTTGCTTTAAAAATCCCTACTTGCTCAACCTCACTAATACCCTTAAAAGATTCAGGAAGAAGTAAACCTAGTTGAAATAAAGTAAAGTCTGTAATTACTGATGTATATATATCATAAACATCTAATGCCCATTCTTGAGTACTCTCGTCTATATAGTTATCTAATTGATATAAAGAACCTGTTCTCAAAAACGAATTTTTTTGCGCACTGCTATTTTTCGCTCTCCCCAGTATCTCCACGATTTTTTTATTTTGATTACGCAAGAGATTGACATAGTAGTTCGTAAGCCAAGCGTTCCAGTTCTTTATCAAAGCTTCATAGTTCTTATAGATAGACTGCTTTACTTCTACACTCTCAAACCTATTCTCTATGTACTCTGTCTCTTGTAGCTTGAGTAGATGATATCTTCTTAGTAGTTCCTCTGCTGTCTCTGCCTTTTCATCTCTCTTGTTCATAGCCCGAACCAACTTCTCAGACCAGCGCCTACCAGCGTTACCACCCCATAACGCCCAAGCTATAACACCATTAGTTATCTTACCGCTTCTAGCGTCAGGACTGTTTAAGTCTCCCTCGTGTCTAGGGAAGTATCTAGCAATGTGTCTAACCTTTTGTGGCGAGGCTTTTGTATTATTGATTAGATACCTAGCAGTACCTCTACCTACTGATGTACCACCTCTTCTATACTCTCCTACCCAACCTAGTCCTCTCTCTGCTTGTCTCTTAACGCCTTTAGGTATTGAGAAATCTATGTCGTCGTACTTTCCTTTTTTATAGAATTGATGTTTATGTTGGTCTACCTCCACCTCTAAATCAATAGAATCAACTAAGTGTGTAGTAGAAGAGACAGTAAGAGAAGAAGATTGATTGTTTACTTCCTTATATGTAGATGTAGATAAGGGGTTCTTTTTGGCGAGGGATTTATCCCGAGCCAAAGAAGTATTAGTATTCTCCTGAGTCATTATCTTCAACCAACTCTTCATACTTATCGTGAGAAGAACAGGGCATATAGTAAGTAGTATCATCTTGTTCCATAGTATGAAAACCTGAACAACCTAACTCTTTAGCTCTATTCTCTGCTTCTTCTTGTGTAGTAAAGATATCCTTTTCAAGCGCAACTTTATCATTAGAATATCTATGTATTTGGTCTAGTCTTGTCTGAGCAAGCTTCCTAGTAGGGTAACAACCCATATTCCTACCAGTTCTTTCAGATATAACGCAGTACTCTCCGTCTATCTCTTTAATTACTTTGTATTCAGCATTCTCTTGCGAGGAAGTCTCAGGTTCTTCTTGCGAAGCTAAAGGGTTCTGTACTGGTTGTTCTTGCGGAGTTTCTACTTGTAACTCTTGTTCTTTCAACATATCAGCAGGAACAATAACCTTTTCTGTACCTAATAAGTAAACATCTTGGTTAGTATCTATTGGTAATCCAACTGCCTGCCTAGCTTCAGCAACAGTAGCCCAACCACCTTGAACAGCTACATTCATTCTTTCGTATATCTCATTAGTATCTGTTTGTAAGGCTCTAACATCAGTAAGGTCATACTTAGTAACTAACTTATCTTCTTCTGCATAATCAGGTAACAATTGAGCAGATATCTCTCCCGCAACTAAATTCCATAAAGGTATTAGCTTTTGTTCTGTAAAGAACTCTCTTAAGGTCTTAGCATTAGCGTAAGTAGCATTCTTTAATCCGACTTGTAATCCCGCAAGAATAGCAGGAACACCAAGAACAGCAGAAGCCCTAGACTCAAACTCTTCTCTTAAAGCTCCTATCTCTAAATCTTTAGGACTAAATGCAAGCTTCTCTACATTAACACCACCTGATAGAACTAATGGCTTACCTCTATTCTTACCAGCTACTTTTCTTTGGAATGTCTTAGAGATTGCTTCTCCCTCTTCTTCCGAGAAACCATATTCGTCTTTAGGAGTAACTAAGAAACTTGGAACACCCATATTGGCTAATAACGCTGTTGCTAACTGTCCAGCAGATTCATCTCCGTATATCTCTCTTAGAATAGTTTTTAATGGCGAGAAACCTTTTCTATGATTGCTAGGGTCTAAACCTAATCTAAAGTGAACAATCATATCTCTTTCAAGTGCAACTGTTTTATTGTTTGTCTCGTAAGAGTAATATTCAATTAATGTTTCTTCTGAACCTTTTGGCGTAACATTCTCAGGCATAAGAGGATATAAAGCAACAACTTCTCCTGCGTCGTTCTTTTGTTTTAATAAATAAGCGTCTCCTGAGATGTGCATTGCTGTAATAAGATAATTCTGAACAACATCTCCACTCATAAAAGGATTTGGTCTTTTAAATAGATTTGATAGCGGGTGTTTAGGAAATACTTCTAGTTCTCCTACTTCATTTTCAAAATAAACCTTTAGTTCTGCTTCTGAGAATGATGTACCTAAGACTTGTAAGCAAGCGACTACTGCTGAGTTAGATTGACCGTTTCCAAGTCCCTCAACATTCCAATCTCCTGCTCTTGTGTTGTAACCCTGAATAAAAGATAAGTTGCTTCCATAAGCGCTGTCATTTGGGTCATCTCTAAGAAAATCGTAACCCGTACTTCTTTTGTAACTCGTTCTATTATCTGTATATCTGATATTAGAAATTATATCTCTAAAGCTTCTTCGTTCTGCCATTATTACCTATCTCTTATGCAAGGGCAAGGTTGTGGACGCAACCCTAAAAGGCACAACCAAGCTACCTTGCGTCTCTATTGTACATAACATTACCACGCTTTTAAAGTCTTTCGCCTCTTAGTTTCTAAAACTGCATAAGCTAATGAGTCAACAATATCGTCGTGTTCTGCTTCAGGAAACCTTAATAGTTCTGATTGTACATTACTTATCCACATTGCATTCTTCGGAAAATATATATCTCCCGATTCCATTTTTGCAACTAAAGGATAAGCTCTTGATACTTTGTCTCTATCTGCTTTCAGTTCACGAATATTTAAGCCTTGTCTTTTAGCCATTTGTATAAAAGCTAACTGATACCCTGCTTTTTCTATTCCTATATATTGTAAATCATATTGTTCTACTTTTTGTTCTAATAGCGGAATAATATCGGGAGCTTCTAAACGCTGTTGGTCTATATCTAAAATGATTAATTCGTTATTTGGTGTTATTGCAACTGAAGTTATAACTGTATAGTCAGCAGTTTGTTTAGTTGATGTTGCAAGGTCAACAGTAGCAACTCTTCTACAATCTTTTAACTTAACTGTTCTGTCTTTGCTTAATCTGTATTTAACTTTTTTACCAAACTGTTCAACCGAATAAAACTTAAACCAATCTGCTTTAAACAAACCACCAGTTGCTTCAATGAACTGAGCTTCGTATTCTTGTGAATAAAGAAATGAACCAATCTCTTTTTTAGCATACTCAAGCTCTTCAGGGTCAATAATAGGATTTGATATAGTTGGATAAGTAAATCTTTCCCAGTTCTCTAACTGATTTGCTTCAGAATAGATTTTTTCAAACCAGTTATAACCTTTAGGTGTACTTATGAATAAAGCTGAACCTTTTTTTTCTGTTAAAGCGGGTCTTATTACTTCAGACCAAGTTTGGGGTTTCATAAAGGCGCACTCATCTAAAACAACAAAGTCTAAACCTGCACCTCTTAATTTCATTGGGTCATCAGCAGAACGAACTTGAACTGAACCACCAGTAGGAGTAATAATTGTTCTTTCAGCTTCTTTAACTACAATTCCGTATTCTTTACCTATTTGTCTAAGGTCAACCCAAGCTTCATTAGTCATTGAGTAAGACGGAGCAATCCACCAAGCCCTTTTTCCTTGCCAAGCGTATTTAAGGCAAAGCCAAACACCTAACTTAGTTTTTCCCCAACGACGACCAGCAGATAATACTTTAAATCTTGCTTCTGAACTTGCTACGACCTTTTGTGCTTCGTGTAATGCTGGCAGAGTAATTTCATAACCACCAACTGCCGTCTGTTCTAATGCAGATTGCATTATTCTTCAGTTGTAATCCAAATAAGAAATGATTCAACTAAATTAACATCAACTGGAATAGATGTGTACATAACATTATTATCAATTATTTTTGGAATAAATATAACAGCAGGAAGAACAAACTCTTCAGGATTTAAAGAATCAAAATCTTCAAGGTATTCTAAATCATTAAAATCTATTATCTTTTCAAACTCTTGATTGTAATCTTCAATCATTGTTTTCTTCCAATTCGGGTTTAACAACTTCTTTTGTCTCAAGAACTTTAATATCTTCTTCTTCATCATTCTCCAATATATTTCCGTCTGCCCACTTTAGCGTAACTTTAGGTCTATCTTCGGATTCTATTGCAATTGTGTCTCTCTTGCCAAACAAGTGAGGATATCTTCTCTCAAGATACCAAGCGTCTGCTTGCCAATTACCATTCTGACCTGCTTCATCAATTCTATTTAATCTTCTTTCAATAGCTTTAGCTTCAGCTATTTGTAATCTTTTCCATACTTTATCGTAAGGGTGGATTCCTTGTTGACCTTTTTTCTTCCATTGATATAAGGTTGAAGTATCTATTCCAACTGATTGGCACGCAAGGTTAACATACATTCCACTCGCAATTGAATCTAGTAATGTATCTATTAGTTTTTCGTTTCGGACAAGAGCGCTTCCCTCTTTCCAACTAGCTTTTTCTGTCATAGGACAATGTTAGCATTGCTTATAAGTTCAAATCAGATTTGTTATTTATTATTTCTGTTTTTCTAATATCAATCATATAATCACAAGAAACTCTTTGACATACTTTCCAATATTTAATCCAAGCAGTTGATTCAAGTTTCCCTTTACAGTTTGGACAATTCCATTCCATTTGAACTAAAAGATTTAAAGCTTGCTCTTCATTCATC
>VTLG01005414.1_pt1 | contig 16355 bp, 19 predicted proteins | sample 4694571 | NCBI WGS metagenome assembly VTLG01 (sample SAMN12604809, study PRJNA352737) | marine metagenome | biome: ENVO:00000447; feature: ENVO:00000209|ENVO:00000569|ENVO:01000036; material: ENVO:00002151; isolation source: viral sequences binned using virsorter ...
CCTTCATTACCACTACCAATATGACCTAACTTTGCAGCCTGTGTGCCATTTTTTGTAATTATTAATGCTTGTCCATTTGTTGTTGATGCAAGTGTAATATTAGACGTAAATGTAGGAGAAATTTTTGACCCTGCTATCGCTGCGTCTGAAGCTACTTTGTCATTATTTACCGCACCAGCAACTAACTGACTTGTTCCCACAGATGACGCACCCATGTCAGCTAATGCGATAGCTCCATCTGCTATCTTTGCAGAAGTTATAACCCCATTATCAATAGTAAAAGTTGCACCGCTATTGCTGACAGTTATATCTCCTTTATCTCCATCACTAACACCAGCAGCAGCACCTATCTCAGCTACATTACCATCATCTTTTTTAGTAAATAAACTTGCATTATCTGTCCGTAACGCAACTTCTCCTACAGCAAGATCACTAGCACTTGGATCGCTACCAGAACCTCTTTTTAGCTTGATTGTGTTTGACATTGCTTGGCCTCCTGATGGTTAAATTTAGTAAGTTCCTCCGTCTATATCAAAACCCGAAGTAGAACCATCTTCCAAGAAAGTAACAAGATCAGATAAAGCAACCTGTTTCATCGTTCCATTATCATTGCAAACAAACCTATCTGCTGCTGCTAAAGTCGTTGATGTAGCTGAAGTTCCACCATCCATTAGATTCAACTCAGAAGTCGTTGATGTAATGCCATCTAATACATTCAATTCGCTGGTACTACTGGTAATCCCATCCAAGACGTTCAGTTCGCTGGTCGATAAAGTCGCTCCATCAAGGACCTGTATTTCAGCCTCGGTTAATGCAGCTAACGCAGCAGATCCACCTGATTGACAACCAGATAAATTATCAAGGTCAGCATCATAAGCCTGTACTTGGCTTCCAATCGCTACTCCAAGACTAGCTCTAGCAGTAGATCCAGACTCTATAACAAAATTAGATCCATTACCTACAATAAAACCACTATCAGAAGGTGTAAGACCAGCTACATCTGCTAACTGTGCATCAAAAGCCTGTACATCTGATCCAATTGCTAATCCTAAAGCTGTTCTTGCTGCACTTGCACTTGTAGCACCCGTTCCACCATCGCTAATTGCAAGTGTTCCTGTTATAGAACTAGCAGAAAGATCAACAGCTAATTCAGTTGACTCTATAACTACACCACCATTTGATTTAAGGTCTAGGGAAAGTGTATTACCAGATTTATCTAAGCCATCTCCTGCAATTATTTGACCAGCACCAGAAAACTGAGCAAAGGTTAAATTATTCGTTCCAACAACTGCACTGCCTTTATTAGAAGTACAAACAAAACCATTTTCTGCGTTTACTGTGCCTTGCTCTACAAATACAAAAGCACCAGCAGCATCAGCACCAGTGGCTAAATCATCTGCTCTAGTAGGTGCACCAGAAGCATTGACAGTGTAGATACCATTTTCTGTTGCAGTATTTTGATTTTTAAGAAGGATTCTATCGTTGGTTGATAATGAAACACCATCTATAGTCTGACCATTAGCGAAAGCAGAAGATAAAGTTCCATTTGCTGTAGTTGTTGCCTTTACAGAATCTTTGACATCTAATCCTTGTGCAACTCCATCTACATAGCCTTTATTAGCAGCATCAGCATCAGCAGTAGGATCTGCTAATCCTGTAATCTTTTGACTATTGAAACCTACATCACTTGTAGGTGCGGTCATTTGATCTAATCTATTTGTTCTAACTCCTGTATCAAAATCACTAATTTTTGTATGAGCTAATGATGGTACGTCATCACTTACTAATGCTCTAAATGTAGGTGCAGCAGCACTTCCACTTGTAGGACCAGCTAATACAATATTTGCGTTTCTAGTTGTTGCTTTATCAAAAAATGCTCCCTTACCACCGATAGGAATAATACTTGTAGCTGTACCTCCTGCTCCTCCTGTACCTGTACCATAGATTAGAACCTCATCACCTTCTCTGAAGGCAACTTCGGCATTAGCCATAGATCCTGGGTTAGACGATCCAGTTGATCTTTTAATCCTTATTGTGTTAGCCATTAAAAGTTACCTCCATCGACTAAATTTTCTACAGTACGAGTTGAATCTGCTTTAAATGTACCACTTGCCGAGTCAAAAAACACTACTGAACCATTTACTTTGTTGGAATCGTTCAAAGTAGTATCTGTATTAGAAAATGATGGACCTTGTGGCCCAACTGTAGTTAGCTCAACTGTAGTTACATCAGAAACTTGACTAACAGTAACAGAATTGGAATTGCTCATGCTGTGTAGCCCTCACTTACAAATAGTTTACCCTCTAAATAATAGTTTTTGCTACCACTCGGTTCTGTTAATAATACGTCATAAAAAAGAATACTAGGAGTGAAAGTTGCAGTAGCAGTATCAGTTAAATTCATATCAATTATTCCATTACTTCTATCTGTATAAGTTATCACCCAATCTGCATATTTTGTGGAACGTGATTCATCGTAAACTTGTGCAGCTACAGTGTATCCAGATAAATTTATTGCTGATCCCGTTGAATCTTTAAATGTTAATTTTATGGGAAAATCTGCCCTACGTTGAATAGTGAAGTTCTTTTTTCCTGGAATAATTGCCATGTTTCTAGTTTACCTCTGTAACATCAAATTTGTATTTTTTACCATTTCTTCTGTTGATTAAAAAAAGATGTTCCTCTCCTTCTTGAATTTTATAAGAACCCCAAGTTCCGTCAACATCATTTTGACTTCCTTCGTTACTTAAATCCAAATCATTAGTAAATACATCTTGCCATCTTAAACTTGTAGTTCCTAATGTATATGTGTTATCAGCAGCAGGGGTAATTGAGTGCATCCCAGGTAATGCTGTAATTGTGTTACCCCTAGAAACAGATGTGCTTCCTATCGCCATCAATACTCCTGTTATATTCGTGGATTGTATGCCTGTAGCTGATGTCAATAATGTTCCATCTTCATCAGGTAATGTTATAAGTCTATTTGAAGCTACAGCGTTTGGTGCTCTAACACTTATATGATTTGTACCTTGAGAAGTAAGCTCCATAAACCTTACTTCATTTTGATCTTTTAATGTAAGTCCATTTGCATCTATAAATGCTTGAAAAGTACCACCAGTAGAAAATCCTATAGTGTTAGCAGCGTGTCTAAATAATCCAGTATCTTCATCCCCATCAAAACATAGTGCTGGACTTGTAATACTATTAGAGTCATCAAGTTCTAAAACCCCTGTTAAAGCACCGCCTGACTTTGGTAGTAAACCTAAGTTTGCTTGGTCTATATTTCCTATATCTGTAAATCCACCATTACTTGAATTTCTTATCTTTAAAATTTTTGAAGTGGTATTAAGAAAAGGCATACCAGCTACGCATTGGCTTGTAGCTAAATCAGAGGATTTAGAATTACTTGATTGGATCGCAGCAAAAACAGCGTTTAAATCAGTTCTTACATTCGCCCCAGAAGCATTTTCAATTGTGTAATTTGTAACGTCAGCCACAGTTAAATACTATTTTCCTCCATGTTACCCTCCTTTGCCGAAACCAACAGCACTGTAGGTAAAGTTCCTGTTAATACTACCATTACTTGAGTTTTTAAAATGAACTGTAAAGCCAGTTCCAGATACGTTACTTAATTCAAAATAATCTCCTGATACCATATTTTGTGGAGAAATAATAACAGCAGGAAGAAAACTATTTAAGTTACCTAAAGCAGAAGTACCAACAAAGAATCTATTAGTAAATGTAACATTTTTTGCTCCTGCTCCAGATGCTATAACAGCAGATTGTTCAGTTCTAGAAGGCATAACTGCTGAATATCCTGCTTGTTGTAGATTCATATTCTGTGCAACATCTGTTGTAGTTAACGTAATTCTAAATTGAAACCCTCTTCCCTTAAATGCTCCATTTGCAAAATCATTAAAGTCAGAATATGAACTCATATCTGTAGAAGTTCTTACGGCAATTTTGGCATTAACTTCGTTTGCAACTGTTCCGTCAAAATCATCCCAAGTGTCAATATTTGCAGTTCTGTTGTCGAATTGATCTCCTACATAAAAACCAACTCCTTGAAAATGCCTCTTCAGTTGTAGTGAATAAGTTGCTCCTAAATCTAATGTATCTACAAAGTCATAAGTACCCGTAGCATTTGAGCTAGGATCTGTAAGTTTTAATCCTCCTAACGATCCATCGTAAACTACATTTGATTTAGTTCCGTTATATGGTGTACCATCTGTATCTTCTCTATCCGTTTTTACAGTAATTTCATCTATAAGTTGAACTGTTGAAAGACTTACACTAGCTGCTAAAGCACTGAACCTACCTCCATCATCTTGAAATTTAACAAGATAAGTACCTTCCAATGCAGGAACTATTGCTTCTGTAGCATTACCAGCAACAGCTTCAATTACATCTTGAGCACTTTGAAATGTAGCAGCACCTCCACTCTGGTTTGTATGCCTCACATAAACTCTTCCTCCATGCAAAACATCAACTGAAGTAGATTGAGTAAATCTTAATCTTACAAACTGTTCATTAATTGGCTCGATTGTTAAACCAGTTACATTTTCTGGTAAACCAGTTTTACCAATAGCGTTAAAAGTAGCTTCAGCAGAATTAGCCGATAGAACTAAGGCAGCATTATATGAAAATACTTGAAAAGTGTATTCACCAATAGGAGTATCTAATAATTCAAAATCAGAACTAAAAACAGTTTGACTTACATAATTATTATTTTCTAATTTGTAATTAACTTGATATTGAGTAACTGCTTGTACTGGTTGCCAATCTACAATTAATTTACTTCTAGCAATATTATTGATAACTACTGTTTTCTCAGTAACAGTCAAGCTACTTGGTGCTGGTGCTGGTTGATTTAGAAGAGATATTGTTCTTGTAGGCAAAGTAACACTTGGATCATCTATAAATGCGTATTTACCTTCTACATAACTTAATGCTGTAACTACATAATTAATATCATCTTGTTCTTCTACTTGTATCACTCTAAATAATTGAGTCTGTAAACTCGTATTAGAAAGCAAATATGGAGAGTTTGCGTTTGGTGCTGAAGAAAAAGCAGAACTTACTGTAATGACCCCTGAGTTAGCAGAAGTAATAGTTCTGGATTCAACATTTCCATTACTTAAAATAACGCTAATTGTAGGATTAGTAGCTGGATCTCCTAATGCTGGAATAGAAGTAGCTGTTGCTGCATCAATAGTAATAGCCGTTGTTGTAGCAGAAACTATACGACCTCCTCTTCTAACTCCTGCTCTTACTGGATCGTTTATTTCAATAACAGAACCAGGTCTTACTACAACTCCTGCGTCTATTGAAGTTGTAAAAGTAACTGTTTCACTCTCATTTTGTTCAGCGAATAGTATTGCACGACCTAATCTTGCAGCTTGGTTACGAGAAGTACACGCAAATGCTTTTACTTGTTTTATACTTACTCCAAATTTTGCTATTGCTGTTGAGTCCTCTATGACTTCAAAATCTACCTCCTTTGAATCCATATTGAAGTAACTTACAGAAATAACACTGTGTCTAGTTTTTAAGCTACTACCTGAGTAAGAAAACCCACCTTCACCTACATTGGCTAAATTAAATAGATAACTTGTCGAAGTTTCCTTGTCTTGCGATAAAGTTACTCCTCCAGCAGACCATATTGGCATACATCTCATAACACCAGCTAAATCATTTATTGCTGCAAATGCTTCTTTAGGACTCTGAATATTTACATTACAACTAAATCTCGCTTCTTCTCCTCCTTGCCCATCATTAACTAAAGTATTTGCGTATTTACTGGCAGCAACAAAACTAAACAAATCTAAATTAGCATCTGTAATATGGTTGCCTAATCCGTATCTAGTATTAGTAAGTAAATCTAGTAAACACATTGCAGGGCAATTTGTATAAGTTGCAGCTTGAAAAGTGCCATTAAAAACGTATCCAGTGGGATATTGTATCCTTCCAGTTTGTATATCAACAGATGGTGTTCCAGAATTATTGGCTCCTGCCCCTGGTATCCTTACTTTTATTCCTCTTATACGAAATTTTCTTGAAGGAATACGATTAAATTGTTTACTGTCTAATCTAAGAGCCGTATAAGCACTATTCGCATAGGTTGAGTTATTATCTATAACTTCTTGAAAACTTGTAAATTGAAAAGCATTTACTCTGTTTGAACTTGAGCTATCTATTGTTACACGAATAACTCTTATATCTACTGTCGTAAATCCAGGAGTTAACTGTATTCTATGATCTCTAGCGTAAGCATCAGCAGTTCTACCAGATACTTGTGCTGTTCCTGCTGTGCCTCCAACTTTGTCTACATAACTGCCAGAATCATGTCTAATTTGAATTTTATATTCAACAGTATCTCCATTTAAGTCTCCATTATCTTCTGCTACTTGAATTTGAGGCCAAGTTAGAGTAACAATTACAGCATCAACATCTGTATTTGATATTTGTCTATTGACTGATCCCGTTATACCTCCACTTTCAGTTCCATCGGCATTAACTACAGTGACTTGAACACCTGTGGGAGACCTACTTTCATCAATATTTGGAATACCACTCATTGCTGCTTGGTTTGCCGTTCCAAACTTTGCCTTAAAAGTTACGTCTTGAAAATTAAAATCAGCTTCAGCAGGATTAGCACTTGTAGCATTAGCAGCAAGTATTGGTGTGTCATCAAGAAACACATCCTTTAAACTTGCATTTTGATACGCAGTAGTTCCTTTAGTAAGTTCTTCTTTAGATGCACTAGCGAATCCTTCTATCTCACCCTCAGAAATTAAATCTTGAACAGTAGCAAAACTTCTACTATGTAAAGTATCAGGAGCACGATAAGGAGCAGGGGGTGGCTTTGGTCCACCACCACCAGCACCTTTAATAATCTTTGGTTCGTCTGTCATACGTCTACTTGATTAGTGTCGATAGCTGCACTTATTACAACACTTCCTGTAAAGATTTCGCCATAAACTATTGGAATGGGAGTACCTGCTCTAGAAGTGTTTTGAACTCCACTAAAACTAAACGATAGTTGTGGATCTTCTTCCGAACTAAATTTTTGAGGTTCTGGCAAAGGAAACAACATATCACTTACACCCGAAAGAACTAATGCAATACCAATATTTCCACCCATCGCTGCCAAACTAAACGCACCTGCTGTAGTCGAACCAAAGCCTAAAGCTCCTCCTGCTCCTAATGCTGCTCCACCTGATGCTACAGCTATACCAATTAAAGCAGCACCTAATAATATTTTTCCTAATCCACCTCTTCCAGCACCAGCTATAACAGGAATAAAATGAATATCCTGACTACCTATCGGATGGTGTATTTCTTCTTTTTCAATATCAGAATCACCAACTTTTACTTGATAATATTTAGGACTCATATAACTTTCTACTTCTGGAAAATTATGTATTAAAAAACTTACTGCTTTACCAACTGTATCTACTTTAACTTCAAACTCTGAATGGCCTACAAATTTAGCCAATTCTCCATATAGTTTTACTTTACGAAACATAACGCAACCTCTTTCCTGTACATTTTAGCAACCATTCAGAGTAAGGCTCTCTACAAGATAGTCTATCCGTTAAATGATGAATTACATCTCCTTCAAAAAATAATGCCACATGATTTAATCCAGGATTAAGAATACTCATAAATAATAAATCGCCATTTTCTAGTTTTTCATCATTCCTTAATTCTCTAAAACCTGTTCGCCATGCACATCTTTCAAACATAGGATCTTTTAAAAATTCCTCTGGCGTATGAGGTCGTTGCCAATCTCTTAACTCTACTCCCTTATTTTCTTTGTACCAATCTCTAATCAAAGCCCAACAGTCTGTAACACCCCATACCCATTGACGGCCCAATAAAGGTGGTTTGTATCCACAGGGTTCTAAGTAGGCCCATTGTTCTGTTTTTGGGTTAACAATATGCCATGGAAGGTTACTATTCTCACATCCAATTTTGTCTGCCTGACTAGGATCAGGTGGAGTAATGGGGTGACTATGAATTACTCCAACTATTTCACCAGTATTATCTGCCTTTACATAATCTTCTGGGTCGATAATAAAACATTGATGATCTGTCATTGAAAGATTACGACATGGATAATATCTTTCTTTACCCTTTACATTTAAAAGCAAACCACAAGATTCTTTAGGGTCTTCACGTTGAGCATGAAGCAATGCTTTATACTTCCAAGTCATCCTACAAACGTACCAATGGAGGGGAACTCTGAACGGGTTGCTTGTCGACCTGGAATCCTAACTCCAGCAAGATCCGTTGGGGCTGCAAGTTCAAATTCAACAAGTTCTCTAGTTTCAGATGATTTTCGGTCTATAAAATAAATTTCTTGTGGAAACTCTGCGTTGGGGTCGGCATCTGCATTTTGTCCATTAGCAAAATTAGCTGCATCAATAAATTTAGCTAGAGTTCTTATCCTTGTAAGTGTTGCTCCTGTTAAATCATTTCCAGGTGTGGTTTCGTTTACTGTTAAAAGAATTGCTGAAATACTTAATCCAGCTAATGAACTACCTACATTACCTGCATTGCTGACTAATAATTTTGGTCGAGGTAATTGTCCTTTTTGAAAAGCAAAACCCTCAGCTTTTATTGGAAACCTAAGATATTCTTCTGTTTTCCATACAATTTTGTTATTTGCATTTAAGTTGCTACCTGAATGAAAACGATAAGTAGTATTTGCACCATGTATTGCAGTCGATAATTGTAACTTAAATAATTCAATAATCGCTGATGGATTTATTGATTGTAAATCATTAAATACTGCTGAATTTACTGACATTATGATGTTGGTTCAAATACTTGCCTAAATGTAGCTTTAATAGTGGCTCTGTTAAGATATGGAATTGATTTTGTCCAATTTTCACATACAAATTCAGAAGATGAACTTTCTCCAGGTGGTGTAAAAGTAAAACTATCATTATCGTTTGCACGAGCATCAAGGAAGGTTTCTATAATGTCTGCTTGTGATTCCGTAACTTCAAAAGTAAAAGAATATTCTTTAGGGTTTTGATGTTGTGCTAAACCAAACAAAAGTCTATGTTCATATCCATCAGCAAAACGAACAATTCTAGTTTTAGGTTGAGATTTTTTACGCTGTCCGTAAGTTGGGTCGATTGAGGGAAAATTAGCCATTATGCAAGTATTCCTCCAGGTCTTTTCTGCTGTATTATTTCAGATTGTACCGCAGCCGAAATAAGACGGCCAAGTTCTCTTCCTTGTTGTTCATCACCTTCAACTGATGATCCAGAAGCATCTACATTTACGACTACGTTAGTTGTTCCACCAAGCATATTATTTGGTGTAATCATTCCAGAAACTCCAGGTGTGAACAGTTCTGGTCCACGTTCTCCTACAAGATAGCCACTTCCACCTTTTACTGATCCTCCTCCTGCTCTTTCACCTACTACTAAACTGGTATGTTGGCTTAAAGGATTTCCTAATGGACCTAAAGGTGCTCCTCCAAAATTATTTTTATTTCCTCCCAACATTCCACTAAACATTCCTAATAAACCTTGCTGAAATTGGTTTGCTGCCATTCGTGCTGCTGATTTTATAAAGTGATCTACTATTGAATTGAACATATTTCTAAACGCATCATTAATAGACATTGTTCCTCTAATAATTCCTTCAAATGAACTTTCAAATGATTGAGCCATTGATTGAGATAAGGTAATAACTTGAGAAATTGGGTTCTGTAATCTCAGCATTTCATCCTGCAAATCTTTTACTTTGTCATTGATAGCAGAAAAAGCTAATTCACCAGATTGTCCAAATTCATTATTAGCTTCCTTAACAAGGCCAAGCATTTCTCTTACTTGTTCTAATGCTTCTTTAAAATCTTTCATTCTTTGATTCCTGCCTTCTTCAAATTCTTTCTGTAATTTATTTGCTCTCCCTTCTCCATATCTCGATGGATCACCACCTCCTCTAAATAACAACTCTTCAGCTAAATCCCTAGCTCTATCTCGAAATTTTATTTGTTTTGCTTGAGCTACAGCAATATCATTTTCTGCTTTTGCTCTAGCCTCTGCTAACGCTAATTCAATAGTTGCACTATCAGTAATTAAATTCTGATTTAATAATTGTGTAGCAACTTCATTGCCTATTTTTGCTCTAGCTTCAAAAATTTGATTAGCTAATTCAGCCTGTCTATTTGCACTAGCCACACTATCAAATGCTCCAGCATCAGCACCAAAAATCTCTGTTAAAGATTTCGCAACACGGCCTGAACCAAATTGAGCAAAAGCTCCTAATAATCCAAAAGCTTCTTCTTTTGTAACGCTAAAACGATTTGCAACTGCATCTATATCTTTTGCCGTAAGTTGAGCACCAACACTAACATCTGTAAATCGAACATTTAAAGCAGCTAAAGATTGATTAAATTTATCATTTTTATCAATAGCAGAACCTATTGCAGTACCAAGAATTGATAAAGCAAAACCAAATTGACCACCAATTAAGCCACCTGCTGCACCACCAAGTCCACCACCAACTGCTGCTGCACCTGTTTGTCCAAAAAGCAGAGGAAAAGATCCACCGATAATTGCACTACTGGCCGTTCCAGAAAATTTACCTGCCAATCCTTTCCCAATATTGGCCTTGCCTGTATTTTTTTTGGCACGGGCTAATCTTAATTCTGCTGCAATTTCATTTCTTATTAACTGAATATTATCTTTATTAATTTTAATTCCTTTTCTTTTTAAATTTTGTATTGCTTTAAACTCAACTTTTTGTCTTTTATATGCTTTGGTTAATCTATCTTCTTTATCAATTACATCGCCAATAGCTCGAAAATATCTTTCTGTACCTAATGCAACTCTGTTTAAATTCCCTTTTGCTTGACCTAAAACTTTATTTAAAGTATTGAAAGAATTTGGTAGTGTTTTACTTTGTTTATTAGCTAATCTGTTAAGAGTAGTTATTTCTTTACTTAAAGCAGTAGTTTCTGCACGAGCAGCTTTTAATTGTCTAGCACCAGCAACAGCGAGTTTAATATCAACGCTATAATCAGCCACTTTCTAGAAAATCAAAACATTTATCTCATTCTACCTCTTTTCCCTTTCAAAGCACTACCTCTTTGTGCTTCTTGTTGTGCTTTCTCGAAATCTTCATGTTCAATCTCTGCATAAGCAGCCCAACCTATCATTTCTTCTACAGTTAAAGTTTCTGATAATTCAGCAACAGTTTTTCCTAATTCTTTAGCTAATGAAAAAATAAACTTCCAATCGTTATTAGCTTTTCAAATCGGCTTTAGCCTTTGATACCTCCCTATTTTGACCAGCTTCTATCATCGCTAATTGTATTTCTTGCAAAATATTTGCTTCAACTTCTCTTCTAAGAGATGCTTTATCACCATCTTGAAAAAGCCTGTCTCCATTTTTATCTAATGCTTTTGTAATCATTAAAGCCAATGCAAAATCATTTGGATCGTTAGCGTCTGATTTTTTTGTTATTGATTCTCTTTCAGCAATAGTAAGAGGGTGCCAAAAAACACTGAAAATTATTGTTCCATCTTTCACTACGTCATGTTGATATAGCTGGCTTACACCAAAACTATTTTTTAAAAGTTCAATTGCTCTAGTCATAAATAATACAATGCTATTCTATTATACTAGGCATTAGCTGAAAATTGGCAAGATATTACACCAACGAAATGACTCCTTTCTTCAATATCTAATAAATTTGGTCCGACCATATCTTGAACTCTAGGCTTTACCGAAAAAGTATCAGTATAATCAGAAGCATTTACAGAAGTTAATCCATCTATAACTTTTTCTGCTATTTCTATCAAAACTTTTGTTCCAACATTTTTAGGAACATGGATATTACATTGAATAACTCCAGAATAATAGTCTAAAGCTGCACCATGAGGTTGAATAGTTGATTGTGAATAATTTACATTCATTACTACATATTTTTGTTCTTGCCCAGGAGTATTGAAATTTAGGTTGTCATAAACCATTGATATTGTTGGGTCATCATCTAAAACGGCATCAGTAACCGCTTTTTCAAATGCAGCACGGGTATTTTTTAAACTCATAAATTAATCTCCGTATAACCTCCTGATGGACCTGACCTACCAAAACCAGGAGCTTGCCTTGATTGTAGAAATATTCTACCTTTTGTTTTCTTTTCTTTCATAGTATCTTTAATAATTTTAGCTAAACGACCTTGTATGAAATTTTGAACTTTACCACCTTCCAAAGCATAAGCAGCGTGTTTTGCTCTGTTTCCAATAAAAACAGGTCTTTGAATATTGAATGTTCTAGTAACTGGATACCTTATTCGTATAGTCGGATTGCTTGGTCTTGTGCTGACCCACTTACCATTGATTGATTTAGTACTATCTTTTTTAATATTAGACCAAGGTCTAAAGTTTCTAATGTCATCTTTAGCTCGGACACCAGTTGTCTGTACCTTCCAGCTTGAAGCAAAAAATCCTGTATAGACAGGACTATGAGTTTTAGTTGATAGACTTTTATGAGTTTTTCTTACAACAGAATTAAAATCAGCATTTATTTGTGCTTCTAAATCTGCGATTGGATCACTTTTTAATAGCTGTTTTTTCCTAGCCATTAGAATCGCACCATAACAATGTAAAGATAGACTTGGTTGCCTTTTTTAGTATTTATGTCATAAATCTGTGCAGTTCTTAGTTGCCCATCATAAGTAAGTTTTATTTTATCTTGAAACGTAACTTGATTATCACCAATCAAATCTGGAGTTATGTAAAGTTTTGCTCTTCTAATTTCTTGCCCTTCCTCTTCTTCAGACTGTATAAATTCAAGTGGAACTTTAATATCTGAATAAGTGGTGTCTATACTTACAAGTTGAGCATTATCTACGTCATACTCTTGAACTCCTTTTTTTACAAAAGTAATCGTATGGTTAAAAGAATCACCTAAACTTGCGACAACACTTTTAGCAACATTTTTAAATACTGAATCAAGTTGACCTGCCATTATCCTCTAACTACCCTCATCTGAAAAGTACCTGCTCCACCAAGCATATAAGCTCCAAGATAACTTTGTAACCACGGGTAAACATCCATAATATTATTTACAGATCCAGTTCCTTGACTAGCTGTATTGTATTTAACTCGAAGCTCACCTAAAGCAACTTCTTCAAAATTACCATCTTTACCAGTAGTTCCTGTAATAGCATCGGTATCATTTGCTAACGCTCTAGCCAATTCATACTGTGCATACTTAATATTTAAAGGAATAGTAGAACAGCTTAACTCAACTCTATCTACTTGGTAATTTGTTCTAGGAAACTTTAATGCTTGATTTTCGTCACATCTATCGCCTTGAAATACAAAAGTATCAATCCATCTTGTAGCAGCTATTAATGATCTGTTTTTCTGATCGTCTGTTTTATCAGTCCAAGTTGAAGAATCTGGAACTGTTTCAAAATAACTATTAGCCTCTGTCAATGTGACATAGCTATTTGCAGTTTCACTTTTTATAGTTGCATTTATGGTAGCTGCCACGATTAATAAAGTAATTTAGTTTTATTGTAGCGTAAAGAAAAAACCCCACCAATATTAGGTGAGGTTTGATGACCACATTTTAATCTTAATAAAAATTAAGACTTTAGACCATTTGATAATGGTGTGTTTACAAAGATTTCAACCATAGGAATTTGGTCAATATCATAAGTTACACCCCAGTTAGATCCTGTTCTAAGTGCTGAGTTAGCAGGGTTGTCAGCAGCGTTTGTCCACTTAGTACCCATAACGTGATAAGCACTATGGTAATCAACAGACATAACATCTTGCTTAGATAAGATGTTTCTTTCTGCTTCAATACCTAACTCGGATTGATTACCTTCAAGAATTGTTCCTGACTTCATTAAGTAGCAACGGAACTCTTGACGATTACCAGTAGTTGTTGGATCGTTGATGTTTACCTGAGAGTCGATTACAACTGTGCAACCAGCAAACTGACCGATTGATCTGTCAGTAACGCCAACTCCACCGCCACCCCAAGTAATGCCAGTACCAGTTGATAAGGCAGAAGTTGAGAATGTTAATAGACCAACTTGGTATAGATAGTAAGCAACCGCAGGATGAACTATAAGAAGATCAAGTTCCTCTCCTCTTTCTCCTAAAAGAGAACGAGCTTCTGCAACAGTAGCAGCAGTCATGTAGTTTGCTTCAGCAGTAGAACCAGAACCACCTAGCTGCTTCTCAAGGCGATGACCATTAAGAGCAGTATGAAATAAACCAGTTAGAGTTTCAAATAAACGAACAGAGTTCAATTTATTAATTGCATCTGCAAGTTGATTTCTGATATGACCCATTGGATCTTCACCAGCAGCTAATACAGCTACATCATCAACAGCGTAAGCAAAACCTCTATGACAGATAGTTGCAATCTGCGTATCTGTACCGATTTTTTGAGGTGTTAGATAACCAGCACCACTTGTTCCCCAAGTACCTGTACCATCTAAAATTTCTTCAGTTGGTGCAATTGGGTTAAATTCTGGAACCTGTATTCTTGTTCCACCTGCTGTTGCATCAAGCAAAGCATTACGAACTACAGCACCAGATTGTATAAATAGGCTACGCTCTTTAATAGCTTGAGAAACGTAAGCACTAAAATTATTTCTCTTAACGATGTCCGCTAATAGGACACCGCCAGTATAATTCTGAAACGGAGCAGCCATTCAGATTTACCTTAATAAGTTTTGCGATACCCTAATCACAGATAAGGGGGTTAATTTCACGGAAACTAACTATTTAGTTTGAGCCTCTTGCTTGAGCACGGCTGCAAGCTGTGGGTCTTGTTCTGATATTAGCATTTGTTGTGTTATATTGCCCGTTTTCCAGGGGTTTGCTTGACCTCCACCAGCATTAGCAACTGGACTTGGTTTTGCACCCATTCCAGCAGCAGAACTTGGTTTAAAATGATGTTCCCAACCACTACCAGGGTTTTTGAGACTCGTGAGATAGCTAGTAAGATTTTGTTCTACGCCACCATTTAATACAACAACTTCTCCGTTAGCATTTTTTTGTAACTTGTTTTGTAATAATGACAAAGTTTGTTCTGCATTTATCGCACCAAGATTACTGATAGCTGCAAGTGCTGTTGTTTTGGTAGATGCAACTTCATTAGAGGTTTTTAAGTCCTCTAACTGTTGGGATAAAGTCATTATCTGTTGCTCTTTTTCTTGGGCTGTCTTATTAGCTTCCTCCCAAAGAGTTTTCCATTGTCCTTGATCTTCTAGTTCTTTGGTGCGTTCAGCTTCTTTTTTCTTGTAAACTTCGTCTAATTTAGACTTTGCACCTTTAAATTTTTCTTGTTCATCTGAAACTTGCTTTTGCAAAGCAGCTAGTTTTGCTTCGTATTCTGCTTTAACAGAATCAAGATTTGGTGCAGATGGTTGGGCTGGTTGTGAAACAGTATCAGCCACGGGCTGTTCAGCGTTGGTCACAGACTCAGGCTGAATGACTTTTTCTTCGAGGGCCATTAATTATTCAGTAAGTGGGCTAGTAGTTTTCTTTTTAGCAGCTTTTTTCTTAGTTGCTTTTGGTTTAGGAGCAGGACAAACAACAGGAGCTTCAGGACCATTACCCATCTTTTCAGATGCAGTAGGTTCTACAAGTTCCCATTTATAAGTCCCGTCAGGTTGAAGAACCTTATCTAGGGATTTAGCCATAAAAATGTATGTACTTGTCTATCATTGTAACAAACTATTCAGATCTGGCTTCACCTGCTGAAGGTAAGACCTCTCCTTGAACCAAAATATCTCTAAATTCTTCTTTATCAATCACGTTTTCATTAAATAATGATGTTAAAGCAGTAATATCTTGACCGATTAATCTTTCAATATCAAAATCTCTACTGATTTTTACTTCTGGAGGTTCAATTCCTACATATTCAGCCGAAAAATTAAAACATTTTTGAAGTTTTTGCTCTAATTCCATAGAAACCATTGCAAGCATGGAATTAGTATCGACTCTATCTAGTCTTCGAGCGTCAGCAGATTCAGCTACAAACTTTTGTTGACTCAAAGTACTAATACCAAGAGTAGCCATTTGCATTTGTAATTCTTTGATTTCAGCAGATTGAGCATCAAAAGCACTACTAGCTGGCTCTACATAGTAAATCTTATTACCAGGTTGAGTAGCCATTGCATAATTGACAGATATTGCTAAATCTTTTGTCTGGTCATCATATCCTTCCATTACAAGCATTGGTTGTGATGCAACGTGCAAACTATGTATTAAATCAGCCTGTCTTTGAAAATGTGCAAGATTCAAATACGCAATATCAAGTAAAGGTGGTTTACTTACTAAATTTTCAGTTTTTCCAG